>JACCDL010232148.1_pt1 | contig 40146 bp, 36 predicted proteins | sample 7441931 | NCBI WGS metagenome assembly JACCDL01 (sample SAMN15323437, study PRJNA562643) | freshwater metagenome | isolation source: river surface water | place: USA:Blue River Watershed | collected 2017-08-16
AGTGCAATAGAGTGCGCCCCTCATTATTTTTCGCATTGATATCCGCCCCCTGTGAAAGCAGAAGTTTAACTAATCGATCATTTTTCGCTTGTGCTGCAATTATTGCCGGGGTATTGCCAGCATTGTCGCGCCCATTCACTGCTGCCCCATACTTAATGAGCGATTTTACGATGCCTTCTGTTTGAGAAAAATTGAGATCTTGATTTATATTTTTTTCTGATGATGTCTTTCTTGGGCTGGTTGTTGATGGAGAGTCTTCCACGGACCTACGGTGCTCTTTCAAGATTTTATGCAAAACATTTTGGCCTGATTTGCTGGTAGTAGTAGGATCGGCCCCTGCGGCCAGAAGAGCTGTGATCAATTTTCCGTCCCGTTTTTTCACTGCAAGCAGAAGTGGCGTCATGCCAGAATCATATTGTGCATTTATTTCTGATTTTTTCCCCTTCATCGCACAATGTGCGATCAGCATCAGCGCGATTTCTCTTTCTGATTTGAAGATGGCCCTCCGAAGTAGTGGAGATATATCTACATTTATTGCGCCAATCTCTGATTCTCTTGCCAAGAGCAATTTCACAATCGCGGCATTTCCGCGGAAGACTGCTTGATGAAGGAAATTTTTTCCTTTTGAATTAGGGATATGAGGATTGGCGCCTGCCTCCAGTAATAATTTTACTGTTTCAGTATTGTTTTTTTTGATGGCTAATTCTAGCGCGCATACACCGTCGTTATTTTTTTCATTCAGCAAAAATACTCTTTCTTCTATGCGTTCATTTAACGACTTTCCGTAGTATTTGTACAAGGATTTCGGCCCAAGGAGGAGTTTAATAACCTCTGAGCTTGGATGGCTACTCGCAAAATGAAATACTGTATCCAATGTCTTGTTTTTTATATGAAAATCAGTTACCCGATCAAATAAAATTTCGAATAACTCTAGATTTTTCAAGCGAATTGATGTCATGAATGCAGATTTTAGTCCTAAATTTGAAATGGGAAATTCGGGCATATTCAAAACAATTTTTGCCACTTTTGCGTTACCCTCTTCGCAGCAGTTATTTAGAAATTTATCCGCCGTGTTTTTATCAATAGATTTCGGGAGCAGATTATGTTCGTGACAAAATAATAGTTTTTGTAGTGAGTCGGTATCTTCCAGCCATTTTTCAAAAAAAGACTTATCCACTAAATATTGATTAAAATTCGGCCATGAAACACGATTAGGGACAATGTGAAAAAGTATTCTTTTTTTCGCTTTTTCACTCAGTTTGTCGATTATTTTATGTTTTGGGTCATGGATTTCTATCAGTTTTATAACTTGTTCCATCGGACGATGACGAAATGCATATTCAATAAGTAGCTTTGGATTTTTATGGCCTTTATTGGGATTGAAATATCCATTGATTGTCGAGGATGGTAATTCCATGGGTTGATGCACCATGTAGCTGCCTTTTCCCGTAATGGACATCTCTTGTGTCGCATAACTTTCCATGTGCTGCCAAATTTTCTCTGGGCTCGGCATGTGACCGTCAAAACTTTTGCTTAATACTACAAATCGCAATACTTCACTTGCTTGGCTAATGCCTTCTTTCGATCCGATGGCACTTTGTCCAGCATAGTTGATTACGTGGCCATCCTCATGCTGCAAATCTTTTGAGTAGTATCCCGAATTGCAGCCAAGATTGTGGAAGCTGGGTCTTTCACCTTCATTAAAAAATGACCAAACATATCGGTAAACTGTTTCAACAGGAACGCGAATATTTTCGTCAATTCCCTTTATTGAAAACGATAAATTTTCATCATCAGAGTGAGTATGAAAGTTCATGAAAATAATCGTGTCACTACCAATCTCTTCGGTAATAATTTTATTGCCTAAGGCATTAAGAAAAATTTCTATATTTTCATCTGGAGTCCTGTTTTCCAAAGGCGAACATCCTAGCTTGCTTATTTTTATATCATCTTCGTTAAAATCATCAATTAACTTTTGAATTCTATCTTTTCTTGTTTTGTCTAAGCCATCATATAAAAAGAATGCGTGGGAAGATTTTCGTTTAGATATATTTTTCTCAGTAGAATTTAATCCAGTGCTATTTTCAATCTTTACGTAACGCGTCGTCATTGTTTCGCTGGGGAATGATTTCATTTTTTCCTCATTCACTGAAATACTTTGGTTTAATTGTCCGATAATCGGATATTTCTTTTGTGAACTTCAGTGTCAGAATGATTCATAAAGTTTCGTTTAAAACAGATCTTTTGTTCTTTTAGATTTCCTGTGGAAAAATTTTGATACGACGCTCGAGTCTGATTCGGTCATAAGCTTGATGTCTTTCGAAATTTTTTGGGGCGGGTAGAGTCGATTGCGCAACTTTTTACCGACCGAACGGGCGGCGGATCGACTGCTATATGAATTTCGACTTCTTGCCTGTAGTGGTATTTCCAGGCGGAGTGGGGGTAGGGGCGTTGCCAAGTAAGGCATTGCCGTTATGTCAAAACTGCGTGGAAACGGCTTGGAAGTACTTCGCCCTTTGCGGCACGAACGGTGCGCCCTCTGTTAGGGTATTGAGGCTCGTAACGGCTGAGCGAGGCTTGTCGCCCGGTTAGAATACGGGTCCTGATACGCCTTGAGTTTGCCCCATGTCCATCCAGTGGTTCCCCGGTCACATGAACGCCGCGCGCAAGAAAGCGGCGGAGTCCATGGAAAAAGTCGACCTCGTCATCGAGGTGCTGGATGCGCGCGTGCCCCAGGCCAGCAGCAATCCCATGATCGAGTCACTGCGCCTCGCTCGCCAGCGGCCATGCCTGAAACTCTTGAACAAGAGCGATTTGTCAGACCCCGAGGCGACTCGTGCATGGATCGCCCATTATGCGAAGCAGCCCCAAGTCCATGCGGTGGCGATCTCTTGCCGCAAGCCTGCCGATGTTGCAAAAGTTCCCGCGCTGGCGTTGAAACTGGCGCCACATCGCGGAACGAATCTCAAACCGCTGCGCGTCATGATCATGGGCATTCCCAACGTAGGCAAATCTACACTGATGAATGCCCTGCTGAAAAAGCGGGTTGCCAAAGTGGGCGATGAGCCGGCGGTGACCAAATCTCAGCAGCGTCTTTATCTGGGCAACAATATCGTGCTGATTGATACGCCCGGACTGATGTGGCCAAAGATTGAGCATCCCACGGATGGCCTGATGCTTGCCGCCAGCCATGCGATTGGTGTCAATGCCATCATCGAGGAAGAAATCGCGACGTTTCTTGCGGGTCTGCTGCTAGATCGTTATCCGGCTTTACTGGTGACTCGTTATGGTTTGTCGCTCGAAAATATGGATGCCGTCGGTGTAATCGAAGCTATTGCGTTGCGCCGAGCCTATCGGCTCAAGGGAGGCGCACCTGATTTTGAAAAAGCGGCTCATACCCTGTTGCTTGATTATCGCAGTGGTGCGCTTGGGCGTATCAGCCTTGAAACGCCCGCCAACCGAATTGCGCTGCTGGCCAGCTATCAGCCACCTCCCTCACTGGCTGAGCCACAAGAAGTCCACGTAGAAGAAGATGCAGATTAAAAAACAAAACTGATGGGAGACATCATGACGCTGAACGCAATCAAGCCTGATACGCCGTACGTGCTGCATGAACGCGATGGTGGTATCGTCAAACTCACGCTTAATCGTGGCGAGAAATTCAATCCGCTGTCCGAAGAAATGCTCGCTGTACTGCAGACTGAGCTGGATGCGATCGCGAAGGATGCTACCGCGCGTCTGGTCATTCTGGCGGCCAACGGTAAAGCCTTCTGTGCCGGCCATGATCTCAAGCAGATGCGTGCTTCACCATCTGCCGCCTATTACAAAAAGCTGTTCGGTCAGTGCAGCAAAATGATGCTAACCATCCAGCAAATGCCGCAGCCTGTTATCGCGCGTGTACAGGGCATTGCGGCCGCTGCTGGTTGTCAGTTAGTGGCGATGTGTGATCTTGCGGTGGCATCGCAAGAAGCAACATTCGCTGTCTCTGGTATCAACTACGGCTTGTTTTGCTCCACGCCCTCGGTCAGCTTGTCGCGTAACATGGGACGCAAGCAGGCGATGGAGATGCTGCGCACCGGAGAGTTCATTGATGCGCAAGCAGCGCTCGAACGTGGACTCATCAATCGGGTCGTACCGCTGAAGGAATTAGACCAAGCAATCGCGACACTGGCTGAGAGTGTTCTGGCCAAGCCAGCCGTGGCGATCGCCATGGGCAAGCAGTTGTTCTACCGCCAGCTGGAGATGGGTATTGGTGCTGCTTATCAGCTGGCGGGAGAAACGATGGCTTGTAATATGATGCATGAGGATGCGCTCGAGGGAGTGCAGGCTTTTATTGAGAAGCGCGCACCGGGCTGGAAGCCCTAGACACGAATCGCATGAGGTTCCACGGTATTGCCATCTTTTTCTGGCAGATTTGACTTCATCGTGCAGTGAATATTTATCGGGGATACAGAGCGCCTATTGTCGGTCTTTGGATCTTCAGTGAAATACATCGGTTTTGGCGGCAGCATCACCTCGCCTTCGTTGATTGATGTGACATCATTGAACATGTGGACGTGGACACCTTCTGCATAGGCAATAGACAGCTTGCAACTACGGTATCCGTCTCCTTTCTCAGAGTAGTTTTTGCGCTCGATATGCGTGGCTGAGGACCAGTGTGGGCTCGAGTACGACATCCCGGGTTGGATGCGTGATAAACGGTATGGCCCAGCGGGCTCCAGTAGCGCGATTCCCTTCCAGGCCGGACCTTTGTAAACAAACGCCGGATACCTTGACAGAATCTGCAGACCCTCGTCTAGCGGTTTGGACATGCAGGACGTAATCGAGGCCAATGTGTCAATGCCGCATAGCTGCCATGTACGCTTGCTATCGTTGATCGCATTAAAGTGTCCTGTGCTGGAGTTGCAATAGTCCAGCAGGGCGATGACATGTTGCTCGTCTAGCTGCGGTGTGCCCGCCAATTGAGTAGCGATCGAGAGTCGCGTCCCTTCTCCAGAGCAAGGAAGATTTAGTTTGGAAAGCACATCAGGGTGTATCGCACTGGCGAGCGCCATTTGATCCGAGGGGCTTAAGTTTGGAAAACTTTCATGAAACGAGTTTAATAGGCGGCTTTGATGTGTCGCGGTGATCGCATTACAAAGACTCATACCGGGTGCATGGACAGTGTAGTTTTCCAAGAATCGGGCCACTGCGCCTACCCCTCTGTATACCTGGACTGCCTGCGCTCGCTCGAGGGCTTCTCGGGAGCCATCGGGTTTAAAGATCGCATGATCGGGAAGTGCTTTGTATTCGTCTTCAGTCATCTGTTGAAGATCAGCATAGTACTTGTCCTGAAGTGAGTTTATGGTGCTTTGAAGCGATGGCGTAATCTCTATACGCCGAAGGCTAGACAAGCATTCGTTGGTCAGTTGCGCCATTCGGGAGTTTGCATTGCTATGGTTGTTCAGCAAGCGCTTGGGTTGATGAATTTTCGGATTGGCAGTTGGTCCGTGCGAATAACGACTGACGTTTGAGTAAATTTTGTTAAGCATGATGTCATCCCCAGTTCATTCAGATATTTTTTTCCTATCGGCTAACATGGAAAATAGTTATTTCCTGATATCTGTGTAACCAATAACTGGCGATAATCGTTTCGAATGTGCGACAAAAGTATGATCCCTCGCAAGAATCCGATTAGAGATACATGGTTCGGTGAACAAATTTTTTTCAGGCAATAAAAAACCCCGCCTTCCGAAGAAGTCGGGGTTTTTATTCACGCCGCATTCGCCTTGTCACGAATGCATTATGGCGAGAGGTCTGGGTGATTACATCATGCCGTCCATGCCACCCATACCGCCCATGCCACCCATGCCGCCCATACCACCGCCGGCTGGTTTGTCTTCAGGCAATTCACAGACCATGGCATCTGTGGTCAGCATCAGCGAAGCGATCGATGCTGCGTTTTGCAGCGCAGAGCGTGTCACCTTGGCTGGATCCAGAACGCCCATTTCGACCATGTCACCATACGTACCGTTGGCAGCGTTGTAACCGTAGTTACCTTTGCCTTCGAGTACCTTGTTGACCACGACTGACGCTTCTTCGCCGGCGTTGCTGACGATCATGCGCAGTGGCTCTTCCATGGCGCGCAGAACGATCTTGATGCCTGCGTCCTGATCAGGATTGTCGCCTTTGACCTTGATGTTGGCACGTGCGCGCAGCAGTGCAACGCCACCGCCAGGAACGATGCCTTCTTCAACCGCTGCACGAGTTGCGTGCAGTGCATCTTCAACGCGGGCTTTCTTTTCTTTCATTTCGACTTCAGTCGCAGCGCCGACTTTGATCACGGCAACACCGCCGGAGAGCTTGGCAACACGCTCCTGCAGTTTTTCGCGGTCGTAGTCCGATGTCGCTTCTTCGATCTGAACACGGATCTGCTTGCAGCGAGCTTGGATTGCATCACCCTTGCCTGCGCCATCGATCACGGTCGTATTTTCTTTGCCGATTTCGATACGCTTAGCTGAACCGAGTTCATTCAGTGTGGCTTTTTCCAGAGTCATACCGACTTCTTCAGCGATAACCTGGCCGCCGGTCAGGATCGCGATATCTTCCAGCATCGCTTTGCGACGATCGCCAAAGCCAGGGGCTTTCACTGCGCAAGTTTTCAGAATGCCGCGGATGTTGTTGACCACCAGTGTTGCCAATGCTTCGCCTTCGATATCTTCAGCGATGATCAACAGTGGGCGACCAGCTTTTGCTACCTGTTCCAGTACGGGCAGCAGATCACGGATGTTCGAGATCTTCTTGTCGCACAACAGGATGAAAGGGTTGTCGAGCAGTGCCACCTGCTTGTCAGGATTGTTGATGAAGTAAGGCGACAGATAGCCACGGTCAAACTGCATACCTTCAACAATGTCCAGCTCGTCATTCAGCGACTTGCCGTCTTCCACGGTGATCACGCCTTCTTTGCCGACTTTTTCCATCGCTTCAGCGATACGGTCGCCGATCGACTGATCGGAGTTCGCCGAGATCGCGCCGACCTGAGCGATTTCTTTTGAGCCATTGCAGGGCTTGGCGATTTTCTGCAGTTCCTCAACGGTCGCAGCCACAGCCTTGTCGATGCCGCGTTTCAGATCCATCGGGTTCATGCCAGCCGCCACGAATTTCATGCCTTCGCGAACAATCGCTTGCGCCAGCACGGTCGCGGTAGTGGTGCCGTCACCGGCGTTGTCGGATGTGCGAGAAGCAACTTCCTTAACCATCTGTGCGCCCATGTTCATGAGCTTGTCTTTGAGTTCGATTTCTTTCGCAACCGATACACCGTCCTTGGTCACGGTAGGCGAGCCGAATGAGCGCTCGAGCACCACGTTACGGCCTTTCGGGCCCAGAGTGACTTTGACTGCGTTGGCCAGAATGTTGACGCCTTCGACCATCTTGGCCCGGGCAAGGTCGCCGAAAACTACGTCTTTAGCTGCCATGTTGTTACTCCTTCAGATATTTCAGATTCAAACCCGGGTAAGTGCCGGGTACATAAAAGTGGTGTGCGAGGTTTTTACTGCACGATGGCCATGATGTCGTCCTCGCGCATGACGAGAACTTCCTTGCCGTCGATTTTCACGGCCTGACCGGAATATTTGCCAAACAGTACTTTGTCGCCGACTTTCACATCCAGCGGACGGACTTTCCCGTCTTCCAGGATCTTGCCGTTGCCAACTGCAACGACTTTGCCCTGATCCGGTTTCTCGGCAGCGGCTTCCGGCAGAACGATGCCAGAGGCAGTTTTGGTTTCCTGTTCGAGACGCTCGACAATGACGCGGTCATGCAAAGGACGAAGACTCATAAATACTCCTTAAAAACAACGGTTTATGTTGAATATGACCCGAAGGTCAGTCAATTTCTGACCGTCGGAACCTGCTTTTGGGAAACCTCGATGGCAGCATTGTTAGCACTCTCCATCAGCGAGTGCTAAGTATAAGGATGGGTAAGCCCTTTTTCAAGAACCATTCGCGAAAACTTCAGTCAAAGCGGGTCATTAAATTATTTGATTGATAATTCGCAGCCTTAAGTTCGGTTTGCGAGTCCAAGTCCAAAGCTTATCGGTAATGTCAAATTGAGAAGGCGTTTGAATCAGTGATCACAAAAGCCGCCGTAAAATCCCCGGAAACTAAAAAGGATCACTTATGAGCGCTATCGAGACATTGATCATTCCCCGCACCCGCGATCTGGGTGATGGCTTCGAGGTTCGACGCGCCTTGCCCGCTGCGGAGCGGCGCATGGTGGGGCCCTTCGTTTTTCTGGATCAAATGGGGCCCAACGTCCTCAAGCCAGGCATCGGCCTAGATGTACGCCCGCATCCTCACATCGGCTTGGCCACTGTGACATGGCTGTTCGAGGGTGAAATCCTGCATCGCGACAGTCTGGGCACGGTCCAGGCTATACGGCCCGGCGAAGTCAACTGGATGACCGCAGGACGTGGCATCGTGCATTCCGAGCGTAGCGGTCATCACCAGCGCAGTTCGCTCTCATCGCTCTATGGCCTTCAATGCTGGGTAGCGCTGCCGCGGGCCGATGAAGAATGCGAACCCGACTTCACGCATCTGAAAGCCGACGAATTGCCTGTGGCTGAGGGCGAGGGCACCCAGCTGATCATGATCGCCGGCAGTTTTCTGGGTTTGCACTCGCCGCTGCCCACGCGCTCGCCGCTCTTTTATGCGCAACTGCGTTTGTCCGCCGGCGCGAGTCAGCTCATACCAGCTGAGTACGAAGAACGGGCTATCTATATTGTTAGTGGTGATCTTGATTTGGGCAGCGACGGCAGCTTCGGTGCCGGCCAGCTATTGGTTCTGAAACCGCATAATCCGCTCACTGTCACCGCAGGCGGCTCAGGGACGACCGTCATGCTGCTCGGTGGTGAACCTATGGACGGACCACGACATCTGGTGTGGAATTTTGTCTCCAGCAGCGAAGAGCGCATTGAGCAGGCCAAGCGCGATTGGATTGCACAGCGCTTTGCACCCGTGCCGGAAGAGTCTGAATGGATTCCCTTGCCGGATAATTTGAAGCCTGCTGATTAGACCTAAAGGGTATTGATAAGTAGTCTCGTATTTTCATTGTCAAAGTCGTTTGATACACAATGAAAGACGTTAGATCTATCTCGGAGTAGTTGCGCTCAGAGTTTGGCTTGCAAGTCAAACTGCTTTGGTAGGTATATCAAATGGGGTGCTAATTTTCTGCCTCTCCCCAGGCTCGGATGACGGTAGTTTTTAAGGCGACCATAAAATTCCTACCGTCATCCCGGCGAAAGCCGGGATCCCGTGTCTTTGGTTTCCTTATGGACATCAGCTTACTGCACTGCCTCCACGCGGTTTGGGAACTAAGCCGCCAGCTGCAACGACTAGACTTTGAAGTGTTGCCACACCAAATTGGCTGCACACAAATCTTCGATGGCTGTACCCACTGACTTGAATACCGTGATTTCCTGCGCATTGCTGCGCCCAGAGTGATGGCCACTGACCAAGTCGGCCAGTTCGGCAAGCACCGATGCGCGCGTGATCAGACCTGCTTTCATGGGCTGTACCAAATCGCCAGCCTCGGCCAGTGCGCCATCAAAGGTATCGACAAACAGCTGCGCGGTAGACATCAGCCCGTCATCTGCTTCACGCATGTCCGGTTTGAAGCCACCCACCAGATCGATATGTGTGCCCGGCCTTACCGAGGCCAATTGCAGTAATGCCTGCCGGCTGGTGGTGGCGCAGCTGATTAAGTCAGCGGCCTTCGAGGCGGCACCAAGATCTTCTGCAACATCGATCACCACTGAGGCCGGTAATCCCAGCGCCTGAATTTTTTCGACAGTGAGTTGCGCCTTCTGCCGATCGCGTCCCCATACCGTCACACGACGCATATCTCGCACTGCGCAGTGTGCCACTGCCATATAGGGTGCCAGTTGTCCGGTGCCGACGATGAGCAGGTGCTCACTCTCAGGTCGAGACAAGTAGGTTGAGGCCAGCGCAGACGCGGCTGCCGTACGGCGCAGGGTGAGTTCTTCGCCATCCATCAGTGCCAGCGGCGTCCCTGTCGTCGTGTCGAGCAAAATGAACAGCGCCTGTACTGTGGGCAGTTGACGCGCCTGATTCTCGGGTACTACCGTCACCAACTTGACGCCCAGGTGCGCATTAGCTTGCCACACAGGCATAAGCAGCAAGGTCGATGATCCGGTGTCTGACAAAGGGTGCACGTGACGGCGCGGCGCCTGCGCGGCCTCGCGAAATGCCTCGCGCATGGCAGATATCAGCGAAGTGCACGGCAGGGCCTGTTGAATCTGTTCGCTGCTGAAAAAAGGAATCATGGCTGTGCAAGTGCGGCAGTGTTGAGGTCGATGAGCGAGACTACGCAATCATCGCCGCTGCGTCAAACGCTGGCGAGTCGCAGGCAGGCACGTGGGATAATCAGCAGCGCTTCATCTCATTATTACAAGAGTTCATCCGACCCTATGTCAAAACATCCGAGACATTTTTTTCATTTGCCCCTGTTGATCTGGGTGCTGATGCTGATGGTTTGCTTTCCTGCCCACGCGACCAATGATGCAAAAGGCAACAACCATCTTCCGCCTGTTTTTGTGCAGGCACTGAAAAAAGCCGGGGTGCCTGAAAGCGCGGTCGCCGTTGATATACGCCGTGTGCTCAGCGGCGAGACCCTGGTCGCACATAACAATCAGGCGATCTTCCGTCCCGCCTCCATCATGAAGCTGGTGACGACGCAGGCCGCACTGGAGTTGCTTGGTCCGAATTATCGCTGGACCACGCGCGTGCACATCGACGGTGTACAGCGTGGTGATGTACTGCAGGGCGATCTGATTATCGAGGGCAGTGGTGATCCGCGTTTTGCCTATGAAGATTTGTGGCGGCTACTGCGGCAGTTGCGTGCCACGGGCATACGCGAAATTCGCGGTGCCTTGGTGATCGATCGCAGCCTATTTCAAAAACTGCCTGACGATACGCCATCTTTCGATGGTCAGGCCAATCGCGCTTACAACGCGTTGCCGGATGCCTTGCTGCTCGACGCCAAGGCCTTGCAAGTCAAGCTGACACCTGAGTCGGGTAATACGCGTGCGTTGTTTTCCATCGAGCCGCCGATGCTTGATTTTGTTGTCGAGCCGCCTGCGATCGGTCAGGGCGAGTGTGGTGATCTGCGTACTATTCTCAAGCCCGAATTGAATGGCAAGACCCTGCGTTTTGGTGGCAGCTATCCTGTCTCATGTGGACAGAAAGTTTTGTCATTGCATCTGCACACACTCAATCATGCGCAGTATTTCGATGCCGTGTTCAGGCTACTATGGAGTGAAATCGGCGGTACCATCACCGGTCCCACACGCGAAGCTCGTGTGCCTGCGAGTGCGAAGGAAATTCTGCAATGGCAATCCGTCACTCTGGGTCAGTCCATTCGTGACATCAACAAGTACAGCAACAATGTAATGGCCCGTAATCTATTGTTGTCAGTCGTGGCCGAGCGCGGCGGCGTTCCCGCTACCGTAACCGCAGCGAGTGCAAAAGCGATGGGGTGGCTGTCGTCCAGCGGTATTGATACCACTGGCATGGTGCTTGACAATGGTTCAGGACTTTCAAAAGAAGAACGCATTTCCGCGCTGACGCTTGCTCGTTTGCTGCAGCGTGCATGGCAAACTTCCACCATGCCGGAGTTCATGGCATCACTGCCACTGGCCGGCGTGGACGGCACCATGAGTCGTCGGCTCTCTGATCGCACGGTAAAGGCCAATGCGCACATCAAGACCGGCAGTCTGGGTGATGTGATGAGTATTGCTGGGTATGTGACTACCAAATCCGGCAAGCGTGTGGTCGTGGTCTGCATGGTCAATCATGCGAATGCGGGTGCGATGCGTCAGGGCTTTGATCAGCTGCTGCAGTGGGTCTACGACACGAGCGATTAATCAGGCAGACAATCTTGTTGATGAGTCCAGCAAAGGCAATGATGCACTACCAGATTGGCAATGGATTTCGGCCTGCGCCGGTAGCGAGTGGGGAATTCGGATCGAATGGAATCGCCCCCCGAAGCTTAATTACGTGCAGGTGATGAGGGTGGGAATGCTACGGTCGCCTCAACAACTACCGTCATCCCGGCGCAGGCCGGGATCCAGTGTCTTGCGTCGTACATCAACCGATTTAAAAAATAAAAAGCGACTCGAGCCAAAAATTACAAGTATCGTCAATTTTCCTGCACCGGCCGAGGCTTGAATAGCACCGTCGACATCGCCCCGAGAATCAGCAGCATCGCGACATAGTCCTGCCAGTGCGGTACTTCACCCAGTATCCACGCACCTGAAAAGGTCCCCAGCACCGGAATGAACATTACCGACAAGCTGGAGGCCACAGGTGGCAGTATGCGAGCCAGTCTGAACCACACCAAATGGGCGAATCCGAAAATGATCGCCGAGTTGTAAATGATGGCCGCCCATTCGATTAGATGCGGCATGCGTATGGACGGATACTCGAAAATCAGCGCCAGCATCGCCATGATGGCCGTCGTGAATGACAGCATCCAGAAGGTGAGCGAGATCGTTGGCATATCCAGCTGTGTACGTTTCATCAGCACCGTGCCAAAGCCCCATCCGGCTGCGGCAATCAGTGCGAGTACGGTACCTACCGGCTGACCCGACAATCGCGAAAATTCACTCGAAAGCAGAAGAAAGGCGCCACTCATCGCCAGCGCGATGCCGACCAGTGCGGATCGGCTGATGCGGTCACCAAAAAAAATCAGACCGGAGAGCACGGCCCAGGCCGGCATGGTGTAGCCCAGAATCGCCGCGCGACCCGACGATAATAATTTCACGCCAATGATGATCATCGAATGCCAGATCAGCATATTCGGTATGGCCAGACGAATCACCGTCATTCTGGCGCCTGCAGGTATCGCCAGTGATGCGCCCTGCGCACGTGCTGCCAGCCAGATCACCGCAAGCCCACCCAGCATGCTGATGGTACGAAATGTAAGCGGCGGAAATTCGCGCACGCCGATTTTCATCACAGGCCAGTTCAGCCCCCAGAACAGGGTGAGCAGTGCCAGCAGCACCAGATCTTTGCGGGAGAGTTGCGTCATGGGGCGAGACAATAGCATGACAGGCTACAATCGAGGCTTCATCTATCACAGCTGCCAACTCGCGTGAAATTCACTGACAAACTCGCCGCCGCCATCCGAGCCAATGATTCTCTGCTCTGCGTCGGCCTTGATCCGGATATACAGCGGTTTCCTGAAGCCTTGCGCGGACGCAGCGATGCCATCTTCACTTTCTGTAAGGCGATCATTGATGCTACCGCTGCGACCGCCTGCGCGTTCAAGCCGCAGATTGCCTATTTCGCGGCGATGGCGGCGGAAGATCAGCTGCAAGCGATTTGCGATTATCTGAAAACGCAATATCCGCAGATACCCATCGTGCTCGACGCCAAGCGCGGTGACATCGGTGCTACAGCCGAACAATATGCGCGCGAAGCTTTCGAGCGCTATGGCGCCGATGCAGTGACTGTAAATCCTTATATGGGTTTTGATTCCGTCGAACCCTATCTGGAACGGCAAGATCGCGGCGTCATCGTCTTGTGCCGCACGTCCAATCCGGGTGGTTCGGATCTGCAGTTTTTGAATGTTGACGGACAGCCGCTATATCAGCATGTCGCAAGACAGGTAGCCACCAAGTGGAATCGCCATGGACAGTGCGGTCTAGTGGTCGGTGCCACCTTCCCGCAAGAGCTCGCTGAGGTACGCGCCATCGTCGGCGATATGCCTTTGCTAGTGCCGGGCATTGGTGCGCAGGGTGGTGACATCAAAGCTACCGTTGAGGCCGGACAAACCACCGACGGCACCGGGATGATGATCAATTCGTCGCGGGCGATTCTGTATGCGCAGGCGCAAGATGGTGAAGACTTTGCGATGGCTGCAGCGCGCGTAGCGCGCGAAACGCGGGATGCAGTGAATCAGTTCCGTCGAGCGCATTGAGTCATCGTCATCCCAGCGAAAGCTGGGATCCATGTGCATCTAAAACATCAAAGGTCGATGTTGAAGCCCGCTAGCGGTCAAAAAATCCCAGCATCTCTTCCAATAAAACGTCCGGCACCTGGTCCGGAATGAAGTGACCTGATTGCAGGGCGCGCCCGGTGACTTTGCCTGAAGCCTTCGCCTGCCAGTCTTCAATCGGCGAGAACAATCTGCCGACTACACCATTCGCGCCCCAAACCACATGCACCGGGCAGTTGATCTTGTTGTGTTCATGATCCTGATCGTGCACCAGATCGATGGTCGAAGCCGCACGATAGTCTTCGCAGCCAGCGTGAATCATGTCGGGATCGCAGAAGCAGCGGCGGGATTCCTCCAGTGCTGCCGGATCAAAAAAATTCGTGCCGCCCGAACCCCAGCCGCCCAGCGAATAATCAATGAAGAAACGCGCATTGCTGCCAATGAGCGTCTCCGGCAGCGGTGAAGGCTGCGCGAGAAAGAACCAGTGGTAGTAGGCGTCGGCAAAAGGCTTGTCGGTTTTCTCGAACATCGTGCGGGTCGGTGAAATATCAATCAGCATGAGTTGGCTGATATGTTCTGCATGGTCCAGCACCAACCGGTGCGCGACCCGACCACCGCGGTCATGGCCACAAACGGCATAGCGCTCGTGTCCTAGGCTTTGCATCAACTCGGCCATGTCTTTTGCCATAGCGCGCTTGGAATAATTCCCATGATCGGTATCGCCTTTCGGTTTTGATGAATCGCCATAACCGCGCAAATCCGGCATCACCAGCGTGAATTTCTCGGCGAGTGTATCCGCGACCTTATGCCAGATCACGTGCGTTTGCGGATAGCCGTGCAGCAGCAAGAGAGGTGGACCTTTTCCGCCGTGTCGAAAGTTGATGCGTACGCCATTGACGTCGCGTTGCTCGCGGATGAAATTATTCAGCATTTATAAACGCTCCATGAAAGCTAACAATCCTTGTAATGCATGTTCTGCGGTCTGCGCTCGTACTGCTGCGCGGTCTCCGGTGAACACGAGCAGCTCAGTATGCACGATGCTGCCATGCGCCCAGCCAAAACAGACGGTCCCCACCGGTTTGCCCGGCACAGCACCGCCCGGTCCGGCAATGCCCGTGGTGGACAAACTGATTTGCGCATCGGTGTGAACCAGCGCACCAAGCACCATTGCGGCAGCTACCGCTTCGCTGACCGCGCCGTGCTCGGCAAGCAGAGTTTCGGGCACATCGAGAAACCGGGTTTTGGAGGCATTCGAATACGTGACAAAACCGCAGTCGAACCACTCGGATGAGCCGGCGATATCGGTAATGGCCTGAGAAATGCCGCCACCCGTGATGGATTCGCACGTGGCTAACTTCCAGCCGCGCTGCTGCAGGGCGCGCCCCACTTGTGTGGCGAGGTCGGTCAGGTGGTGCATTCGGGTCTCCTTGGTATTGGACTTTTACGTTTGAATTGCACTGGCGTTTATGGGGGGCTTGTTTTTTATCTAAAGTCGGCGGGTGAGCAACGAAAGACGCTGGATCCCGGCTTTCGCCGGGATGACAATTTTGAGGACAACTACACTGTGAACGTCATCCCGGCGCAGGCCGGGATCCAGTGTCTTTGTTTGGTTTTACGAACTCAATGCCAAGATTAGGTACTCGACCAACCACTTACATCGCTCCCACATCCCCTCAAACCACCCGCCATAACGCCAGCACCAACAGCGTAAAAAACGCAGCAATCAAATCATCCCCCATCACCCCGAAACCGTTCTTGTAGCGTCGTTCGAATTGTCGTATCGGCGGCGGCTTGATCATGTCGAAGGCGCGAAAGATCAGAAACGCCACCAGTTGCGCACTGAAGCTGGCCGGCATGACAAACAGCATCACCAGCCAGATAGAAATAATCTCATCCCAAACAATGGCGCCGTGGTCTGGCACGCCAAGGGCTTTTCCGGTTTTGTCGCACAAGCCAATACCCCCAACAAAACCAACCACGATGATGGCAACCCACACAGCGGGTGTAAAAATTTCCGGCCAGCGCATCATCAGTACATAAAAACTCAGCCAGCCAAACAAGGTACCCATCGTGCCCGGCATGATGGGCGACAAGCCACTCCCAAATCCCAGCGAGATCCAGTGCACAGGATGGGACAGCATGAAGGCAACGCTAGGACGGCGTAGCGGCATGCGATAACCCGTGGTCGCTGCCTCGGACGCAGCGTTCAGGGGCGGGGCAGGCGTGTCGGATGAGTCGGACGAGTCAGCTGAATCAGGTGAATTGGGCAGCATCAGATGTCTTTGCCAAAATGATCGAACGATTGTGAAGTGAACGGCAGTGATTTGCCTGCTGCATCGAGTATCTGTACGCCAGCTCCCGGCTTGAGACTACCAATGCGCGTGACGGATGTGTTGGCTGATGCGGCAGCTGACAATACTGCATCGCGTTTACCGGGCGGCGCAGTAAAACACAACTCGTAATCGTCGCCACCGTTGAGCATGTAGTCAGTCTGCTTGTTTGTTGGCTGTCTGGCGAGTGTCGGTCCGGCGGGTAATGATGCCGCGTGAATTTCAGCGCCCAGTTGCGAGCGTGCGAGCAGGTGACCGAGGTCTCCCAGCAATCCGTCGGACACATCGATGGCCGCATGTGCGATACCCCGCAAAGCCATACCCAGCGCGCAGCGTGGTGTGGGTCGGTGCAGTCGCTCCTCTGCCAAAGCCAGCAAGTCATCAGGCAGCGCGATTTTTCCTTGCAAGGCTTCCAGTGCCAGCCGCGCATCGCCGAGGGTGCCGGAGACCCAGAGATCATCCCCGTGCTTTGCGCCATCGCGCCGCAAGGCTTGATCCTCGGGCACGCTGCCCATGACGGTGATGCAGAGATTAAGTGGCCCGCGCGTGGTATCGCCGCCGATCAGTCGTATGCCTTCGGCATCGGCCAGCGCAAACAAGCCCCGAGCAAAACTCGCCAGCCAGGCCTCGTTAGCCGAGGGCAGCGCCAGAGCCAGCGTAAAGGCCATCGGTTTTGCTCCCATCGCTGCGAGATCGGACAAATTCACCGCGAGCGCCTTGTGGCCCAGCTTTTCCGGATCCGCACCGGCAAAAAAATGGCGGCCTTCGACCAGCATGTCAGTGGAGACGGCCAGGGTCTGGCTCGGTGGTGGTGCAAGTAAAGCGCAATCATCACCCACACCCAGTTTCACCACGCCGCCAGGAGCTTGCGGGCGGTCGAAATAGCGGGCGATGAGTTCGAATTCAGACAACATAGCGGCGATTGTACCGAAGTACTATCTTGATCAAGCTCGGCGCTCTTGATGCAGCAACGGTTCGACTATCGACCATTTAAGCCATAAACCATCGGTCTGATAAAATCGCACATCAATTTCAAGCTGCAATTACGCTGCAAAGTACTCAGGAAAGCTGCCTCGCATGGATTCAGATAAAACACAAAAAGAGATTCGCCAGCAATTCCGTCAGGCTGCGCTCGAGTACCACGAATTTCCCACTCCCGGAAAGATCAGCGTCACCCCCACCAAGCAACTGACCAACCAGCGTGATCTGGCGCTGGCCTATTCACCGGGCGTTGCCGCTGCCTGTGAGGAAATCGCGGCTGATCCCGCCAACGCATTCCGCTACACCGCACGCGGCAATCTGGTCGCTGTCATTACCAATGGCACCGCTGTGCTGGGGCTGGGCAATATCGGCCCGCTGGCCGCCAAGCCGGTGATGGAAGGCAAGGGCGTTCTGTTCAAAAAGTTCGCTGGCATCGATGTGTTTGATATCGAAATCAATGAGACTGATCCCGACAAACTCTGCGACATCATCGCCGCCCTGGAGCCAACCTTTGGTGGTATCAACCTCGAAGACATCAAGGCGCCCGAGTGTTTCTATATTGAGCGCAAGCTGCGCGACCGGATGAAGATTCCGGTTTTTCATGATGACCAGCACGGCACCGCCATCATCGTGGGTGCGGCGATCATGAATGGTCTCAAGGTCGTGGGCAAAGATCTGAAGAAATGCAAACTCGTGGTCTCGGGTGCCGGTGCGGCAGCGCTGGCCTGTCTGGATCTGATTGTTGATCTCGGCTTCCCGATTGAAAATATCTTCGTCACCGATCTCGCCGGTGTGGTCTACAAAGGCCGCAAGGAATTGATGGATCCGGACAAAGAGCGCTTTGCGCAAGAGACGGCTGCGCGTACGCTGGCCGAAGTCATTCCCGGTGCCGATATTTTTCTGGGCCTCTCTGCGGGCGGCGTGCTAAAGCAAGACATGGTGCGTGCGATGGGGCCGCGCCCGCTGGTGCTGGCACTCGCCAATCCCACGCCAGAGATTTTGCCTGAGGAAGTGCGCGAAGTGCGTGATGATGCCGTCATCGCCACCGGTCGTTCGGACTATCCGAATCAGGTCAACAATGTGCTCTGCTTCCCGTACATTTTCCGTGGTGCGCTGGACTGCGGAGCCACCACAATCACACGTGCTATGGAAATCGCTGCCGTCCATGCGATTGCCGAGCTGGCACAGGCTGAGCAATCCGATGTCGTCGCCACTACCTATGGTGTGACCAATCTTGCCTTCGGGCCGGATTACCTGATACCCAAGCCCTTCGATCCGCGACTCATGCTCAAGATCGCACCGGCGGTCGCGCGCGCGGCAGAAGCGTCAGGCGTCGCGTTGCGGCCCATCAAAGACATGGCAGCGTATGCGGATCGTCTGCAGCAATTTGTGTATCACAGTGGCAGCTTCATGAAACCAGTGTTCGCGATTGCGAAGAAGGCGCCGGCATCGAAGAAGCGTATTGTCTTTGCCGAAGGCGAAGAAGAGCGCGTGCTGCGCGCTGTGCAGGTGGTACTCGATGAAGGTCTGGCCAAACCCACGCTGATCGGTCGTCCCGCAGTGCTGGCGCAACGCATAGAACGCTATGGCTTGCGCCTTCGTCCTGAAATCGATTTCGACATCATCAATCCGGAACAAGACGACCGCTATCGCTCGTACTGGGAGACCTATCTGGCGATGACGAACCGAAAGGGCGTCACCGAGCAATGGGCTCGATTGGAAATGCGCCGTCGTCATACGCTGATCGGCGCGATGGCGATTCATAAAGGTGATGCCGATGGGATGATCTGCGGCACCTTCGGCAGCACCGATCTGCATTTGCACTATATCGATCAGGTACTGGGCAAGCGCGCTGGCGTCAACACCTACGCAGCAATGAACGCACTGATCCTGCCCGATCGTCAGTTGGTGCTGGTGGATACCCACGTCAATGAAAATCCGACAGCAGAGCAACTAGCCGAAATCACCATCATGGCGGCGGAAGAAATGCGCCGCCTTGGTTTGCATCCCCGTGCTGCATTGCTTTCGCATTCCAATTTCGGCAGTAGCGACAGCCAATCCGCGCAAAAAATGCGTGCTGCACTCGCATTGCTCAGAGAACGTGCGCCAGATCTCGAGGTCGATGGTGAAATGCACGGTGATACGGCATTAGATGCGCATACCTTGCGCGCGATGATGCCTGACACGCCGCTCAAGGGTGACGCGAATCTGCTGGTCATGCCCAACATTGATTCCGCCAATATTGCCTACAACCTGCTCAAGGTCGCGGCGGGCAATGGCGTGGCGATTGGCCCCATCTTGCTGGGTTGTGCACGACCAGTGCATGTGCTCACGCCCTCGGCCACGGTGCGCCGTATCGTGAACATGACCGCACTGGTGGTGGTGGACGCCGCGTCGCAGCGCTGACACCGCTTTTCAAGGCCTTTCTTTGGGGACAGGCGGCTGATTTACAATACGCACCGGCGACGGATTCGCCAAATATCGGAAGTATTTGCAGGATCCGTCACAGCGCCGAGTGCGTCGCCGCCCCGACAAGGACCGCCCATTGACCCAAACCCCGCTCGCTGTCGATCTCGACGGTACGCTGATTCTTACCGATACCCTGCATGAATCTGCAGTGCGGGCTTTGCGTGCGCGTCCACTGTCAGTGCTTCAAATACCGTTCTGGCTGGCCCAAGGCAAGGCTGCGCTGAAACAGAGCCTCTCTGCACTCACCGATTTTGATGCGGCGGCACTGCCTTACAACGAGCCGCTGCTTGAATGGCTTCGAGCCGAGCATGCTCAAGGCCGACAACTCATTCTTTGCACGGCTGCCGATGCCTCAATGGCGCATGCCGTTGCTGAACACACCGGTATTTTTGATGAAGTCATGGCCAGCGATGGCCACCATAATCTGAGCGCTGAAAACAAGGGCGCTGCATTGGAAGCACGCTTTGGTCGCGGTGGTTTTGATTACGCGGGAAATTCTTCGGCTGATCTGCCTGTCTGGCGTCATTCGCGGCGCGCAATCGTTGTAAACGCATCGGCATCGGTAGAGCAGCAGGCGCGCGCTGTGTCCGAGGTTGAGCGCGTGTTTGCTTCCAATAGCGTGGGTCTTGCAGACATCAGCCGGGTATTGCGCTTGCATCAGTGGACGAAAAATCTGCTGCTCTTCATCACCCCCATGGCCGCACATATCGTGCCTGATGCCGGCATGGCCAGCGCGCTCATGTTGGCTTTTCTGGCATTCTGTCTTTGTGCTTCGGCTGTATACGTCGCAAATGATCTATTCGATCTCGACAGTGATCGCCACCATCCCCGAAAGAAATTCCGTCCTTTTGCTTCGGGTCGCGTGAGCGTGCATCTGGGTGTGTTGCTGATTCCGTTGCTGCTTTTGCTTTCAGCCTTGCTCGCGTTTCTGGCAGGTCCGAATTTCACTGCTTGGCTCGCGTTTTATTTTGTGCTGACGTGTGCGTACTCTTGGGGACTCAAGCGTTTGATTATTGCGGACTGTCTGGTGTTGGCGATGCTGTATTCGGTGCGCATCATTGCTGGTTCCGCTGCTGCCGATATTCCGATGTCTTTCTGGTTGCTCGCTTTTTCAGTGTTCCTTTTCCTCTCACTGGCTTTCGTCAAACGCTATGCCGAACTGATCGTGCAGGCACAGATGGGCCGCGAGAAAGCGCACGGCCGCGGCTATCTCACCACCGACGCATCTCTGGTCCAAAATCTCGGCATGTCCGCAGGCTATGCAGCGGTGCTGGTGCTGGCGTTCTATCTCAATAGCGATGCGGTGGTGAAGCTTTATCGATCACCGGAATTCATGTGGGCATCGGTACCTATCATGCTTTTCTGGATCAGCTGGATGTGGATGAAAGCGCATCGTGGGCAAATGCATGACGATCCGCTGATTTTTGCGCTCAGGGACAAGGCCAGTCTGATCGCCGGTGTCGCTTTCGCTGTCGTGCTGGCCATAGGCTCAAGAGGTTGGCAGTGGTGAAGGTACATTCCTGGGGGCGCCTGGGAGATTTTGACCATCAGATGATCCCGCTGTTCGACCGTCATCGCATTGCACCGCAAATGCGATGTGAAGCGCCTGGCCTCGCTTTTGGCATGGGGCGTAGCTATGGCGACGTGTGCCTTAATCCCGGTGGTGTATTGTGGAATACCACGATGCTCGATCGGTTCATCTGGTTTGATGAGATAAACGGTCAATTGCAATGTGAAGCAGGTTTGCTATTGCGCGATGTGCAGCGATTAATCGTGCCGCGTGGTTGGATGCTGCCTGTGGTGCCCGGTACTCAGCTGGCGACCTTGGGTGGCGCGGTCGCCAATGATGTACATGGCAAGAACCATCATATTGCCGGCAGCTTTGGGGATCATGTCATTGAGATCATGCTGATGCGTACCGATGGAAGTCGAGATGTGCTGCGTCCGGGTGATGCACGTTTCTCAGCGACTATCGGTGGTCTGGGTCTGACGGGCGTAATCACCGAACTCACGCTGCAACTCAAACGCATACAGGGTCCCTGGCTGCAGGTGGAGACACAGCCTTATAAGAATCTGGCGACATTTTTTGATCTGGCCGATGCTGCCGAAGCTGATTGGGAGCACACAGTGTCATGGATCGATTGTGTTACAGGTAGCGGGCGGGGCATTTTCATGCGTGCTAACCATTCGAATCTGCAGCAGGCAGCGCCAAAGTCCGGTCGCTCATGGCGCATGCCTTTCGTACCACCCCTATCGCTGGTTAATACGTTCACACTCCAGCCTTTCAATCAACTGTACTATCAGCTGAAAAAAAAGCAGACGACTAATTTGCAGTACTACGAAAATTTCTTTCATCCGCTTGATCATCTACTGGAGTGGAATCGCATGTACGGCCCGCGCGGTTTTTTTCAGTATCAATGCGTATTGCCACGCGCACAGGGGCGCGAGGGCGTGCAGGCGATGCTGAAGCAAATTTCCAATGCAGGCGAGGGATCATTCCTCGCGGTCTTGAAAACCTTTGGTGAACGCCCCTCGGTCGGCATGCTCAGCTTTGCTCAGCCGGGCGTAACACTGGCACTGGATTTCACCAATCAGGGCGAGAAAACACACAAGTTGCTCGCATCCCTGGACGATATTGTTCGCGATGCGCGCGGCCGGCTTTATCCGGCCAAGGATGCGCGCATGCCGCGCGCGCTGTTTGAGGCAGGTTATCCTCGCTTGCAGGAATTTTTATCGCATCGCGATCCGGGCATCAGCTCTGCGATGTCGCGACGATTAATGGGAAGCTGACATGGGCAGACAAAGAATCATCATCATCGGCGCGACGTCCGCGATTGCTGAACACTGTGCTCGGGTTTGGGCGCAGCAGCCAAGCGACTTTGTACTGATAGGTCGTGATCAGGAACGTCTTGAGAGTGTCGCCGCAGACTTGCGGGTGCGCAGCCCTCAGTCCTCTGCGCAAGCTATCGTCATGGATTTTTCCGATCCAGTCGCCATTGCAGCACTGGCGAAGCAGACAGCGGCTGAAGGCCGCGTGGATATTGTGCTGATCGCGCATGGCAATCTGCCTATGCAATCCGACTGCCAACAAGATGTCGCGCTAACTCGGCAGGCGCTCGAGATTAATGGTTTGTCGCCGGTATTATTCGCCGAAGCTTTCGCCAGCCAGATGGAGACAGCGGGCAGCGGCACTTTGGCGATTATTGGATCGGTCGCTGGCGATCGCGGCCGTAAAACTAATTATGTGTATGGCGCTGCCAAGGGTCTGATTGATCGTTATGCGCAAGGCTTGCAGCATCGTTTCGCAGGCACGCAGGTAAAAATTGTCCTGATCAAGCCGGGCCCCACCGCCACACCGATGACAGCGCATTTGCCGCAACGCGGCCTGGCTTCAGTCGAGGCAGTGGCGCGTCGTATTGTGACGGCAGTGGCGGCAAGTCAGCCCGTGGTCTATGCGCCGGCGCGCTGGTGGCTGATCATGATGATCATTCGTCATTTGCCGCGCGTCGTTTTCAATCGTCTGAACATCTGAATGAATAACCAGAAAATCATCCTGCCGGGCGGCGCCGGGCTTGTTGGTCAGAACCTCGTCGCGCGTCTCAAGGCGAAGGGCTATACCCATATCGTCGTCCTCGATAAGCATGCTGCCAATGTCGAGGTGCTGCGTCGCATGCATCCTGATGTGCTGACCGAGTGCGTGGACCTGTCCCAACCCGGATCCTGGCAGGCGCATTTTGCGCAAGCGGGTGCTGTGGTGATGCTACAGGCGCAGATCGGTGGTATCGATTATGCAGAATTCGAGCGCAACAATCTCACGTCCACCCAACTCATACTCGATGCGATTCGCGCCGGCCGTGTAGATCAACTGGTGCATATCAGCTCCTCCGTGGTCGAATCAGTTGCCGATGATTTTTATACGCAGACGAAAAAAATTCAGGAGCGCATGGTGCTCGACAGCGGTATTGCCTGTCCCGTGCTGCGTCCAACGCTGATGTTTGGCTGGTTCGACCGTAAACATCTCGGCTGGCTTTCGCGCTTCATGCAAAAGGTACCCGTGTTTCCTATTCCCGGTCATGGCCGCTATCTGCGCCAGCCTCTGTATGCGGGCGATTTTTGTAACATCATCATCAGCTGCATTGAGAACCGCATTACCGATGGTGTCTTCAACATCTCGGGCCATGAGAAAGTGGATTACATCGACATCATTCGCGAAATCAAGCGCGCGACTCGAGCCGGTGCCGCCATTATGAAAATTCCTTATAGTTTGTTTCATGGCCTGTTGTGGTTGTGGGCCTTGTTTGATCGTAATCCGCCATTCACCACGCAGCAGCTAGCTGCGCTGGTCGCCAAAGATGAATTCGAAGTCATCGACTGGCCGGGCAAGTTTGGTGTGCGATGTACGCCGTTTGCCGAAGCGATGGAAGAGACCTTCCGTCATCCTGTGTACAGCAATGTCGTTCTGGAGTTTTGATCATGGGTGAACGGATAGCCGTACTCGGCGCTGGCCCCATGGGGCTGGCTGTTGCCTATCAGCTGGCCCGAGATGGCCACGAACCTGTCGTTTTTGAAGCCGACGATCGAGTCGGTGGCATGACGGCCTGTTTTGATTTCTCTGGTCTGGCGATCGAGCGCTATTACCATTTTCATTGCACCTCGGACACCGCATTTCTGGAAGTGCTGGATGAGCTCGACATCGCGCATCACATGCGCTGGGTCGAGACCAAAATGGGTTACTGGTATCAGGAACGCATGCAGGCTTGGGGCAATCCGGTCGCGCTACTGCGTTTTCGAGGCCTAAGCCTGGTTGCTAAATTCCGTTACGGTTTGCATGCCTTTCTGTCGACCAAACGCAAGGACTGGCAGCCGCTGGATAAAGTTGAAGCCACCGGCTGGATTCGTCGCTGGGTGGGTGATGAGGCTTGGGAAGTACTCTGGCGTCGCCTGTTCGACTACAAGTTCTATCACCACACACCGAATCTGTCTGCTGCATGGATCTGGAGTCGAATACGTCGCATCGGCCGCTCACGCTATAACCTCTTTCGGGAAAAGCTCGGTTATCTGGAAGGTGGCTCCACCACGCTGCTCAATGCACTGCATGCTGATATTGAAAAAAATGGCGGCAGCGTTCGACTGACTTCGCCTGTGCAACGCGTGATCATCGAGCAGGGACGTGTGGTGGGTGTCGAAACGAAGCAAGGTGTCGAGCAGTTCGATAAAGTGATCAGCACCGTACCGCTGCCCTATGTACCGCGCTTGATGCCAGACTTGCCCGAGTCGCTGTTGCAGCAATTCCAGTCTGTCAAAAACATTGCGGTCGTTTGCGTGATCGCCAAACTTAGGCAACCTGTCTCGGGAAATTTCTGGCTGAATGTGAATGATCCCGAGATGGACATACCCGGATTGGTTGAATATTCGAATCTGCGTCCCCTTGAGCATTCGGTGGTGTATGTGCCTTTCTACATGCCCGGCGAGCACCCAAAATTTGCCGAGTCTGATCAGGCCTTTCTGGACAAGGTGCGTCGCTATCTTCAAAAAATCAATCCATCGCTCACGGACGAAGATTTCATTGAACTGCGCGCCAGCCGCTACCGTCATGCACAACCGATTTGCGAGCCTGGTTATCTGGATCGTTTACCGCCGGCAGCGCTTCCCGTGACTGGCTTGTGGGTGGCGGATACCTCGTATTACTACCCTGAGGATCGCGGCATTTCAGAGAGCATCGGTTTTGGTCGGCGCATGGCTCGTGACGCGTTGAATTACGACGCAGTGAAGCAAGGGGTAGTGAAGCGAGAGGTGGTGAATTGAAAGGTAGTGAAGTAATACGGCAGTTCATGTCGCGCCAGTTTTTGGCCTTCCTGATTACCGGGGGTCTGGCTGCTGCGGTGAACTTTGGCTCGCGTATTCTTTATAACCAGTGGGTAGCATTTTCATCAGCGGTCATCCTCGCGTATCTGACCGGGATGGTTACCGCATTTTTACTCGCGCGCACTTTTGTTTTTACCGACGGCAGCCAGTCTGTCAAACGTAGCGCCACTTTTTTTGTACTGGTGAATGCAGTGGCAGTCTTGCAGACCTGGGGCATCAGCATGCTGCTGGCCTACTATGTGTTGGGCTGGTTAGGCATCACCCGTTTTGTTCCCGAAATAGCCCATGCAGTGGGCGTGGCAGTGCCGGTGTTTACCAGCTATCTCGGTCACAAGCGCTGGTCATTCAAATAAATCCATACTGCTCCAGAAAGCGGCAGCCGCGTAGTGGCAGGTAGGACGGTACGCGGTAATAAGTTTCGGCGATCTTCTTCAGTACTTGCTCGTAATACGGCTCGAAATGAAAGCCGTGGCCTTCGGCCATCCAGAAGCTGGCACCATCGAGTTTGAGTTCCTTGATCTGAACGTCATCGAAATAGGCCGTGAAGTTTTCTGCCAGCAGTCGTTTGGTGCTGACAATGCGCAGGGTTTGACCCTCATAGGTGCGGAAATCTGTAATGTTGTCGTCGAAGCGCGCATGAAAACTGCCTGCGCCAAACACAGGCACATACGTTTGTGAATGAAAGGCCAGCAATGACGCGCCGCTGTAGGACTGTGTCATCAACGTACCGTTATCGGGCAGGCCTTCTTTCAGCATCGTGATCAGCGCGGGTGCTTCCCGATGCATCACGATGTCCTGATGAATCTTGAGCGGCTTGAAATAGTCCGAGGGCAGGTGCGCAATGAGTGCAAGCGCAAGAAGATGTGGCACGCCTAACCATAGCGCCCAGCGCCGGTGCTGCGTCAATGATGCTTCCGACATATGCAGACCTGCGAACAAGAACACGAAGGGCAAGAAGGCCAGCACCCAGTGCAGGCCTATGCTTTTATAAAATGACAGAAAAAGAAACAGCACGAATGGCACGATAAATAGCGAGGTCAGACGCCAGTCATGACGCCAGTGTTTGATTTTTACGATCTGCCAGGCCGTCCATGGTGTGACCAAATAAATCATCATCGCCACATAGATACCGAGGTGCTTGAGGGTGAAATGGGCGCCCTGATTTCGGTTGATCAGATTGAACAGAAAATTATTCCAGCAATGGGTGGTATTCCACGCCAGATTTAGCAGCATGAAAGGCAGAGCGCAGAGTGCAATCACTAGCAATCGCCACCAGCCACCACGTCGTGGCAAAAAATAAACCGCGTAGGCAATCGCCAGCAAGCCCGCAAAATATTTCGACAGCAGCGCCAGTCCGAGCAGCACGCCACTGGTCGCGTACCACCGCAGTTGATTAGCCTGCGAATTGGTCACTTCATCGGCCAGCTCGGCTCTGATCAGTGCGTAGCCGGAGAAGAATAGGAAAAAAATCAGCGGCGTGTCGGTGGTGATCAGGTTCAGCGACCAGGTAAAGGGCAGCGCCAGAAAGAGGCTGCCAAGCAGCCAGCGCTTGCCGGCGGCGGTAGGTGACAGACGGTCGAGCAGATCCATCATGCCCACTGTGATCACAATCCACAGCAGAATCGCTGGCAGCCGCAACACCAGCAGATTTGAAGAAAACTGCTGCAGCAGCCACAGTATCCAGCCCGCCATCGGCGGATGATCGTAGTACCCGCCCCAGTCCAGATGCTTGCCCCATTGATAAAAATAGGCCTCATCGCCGGTCAGCGGTATCGCGAGAGCCAGCCACAGCTTGATCAGGGTGGTAACCGCCAGCACTTGGTAGAACAGGCGGCGATGGGTATCTGTCGTGGAAATGTCCTGGGTCATTGGGTAGTGCCGAAACTGTGAGCAGAGAGGCGGGCAGGTTCAAAGAACCGCGATTTTCCACCATTACGGGCAAAAAATTTCGTGCCGTGATAATTTAATTCCAGTTGATACAACGGTCCGTAATTAAGTTAACTATTTTGCATCGCAAGAATACGTCATTGTCGCTGCTCTAATAGTTCACACATGGAGATTCCCATGACCACCTTCCGATCATTATTGTTAATTTTTTCGCTGATGTTTTACGGTTCGATGTCAGCTGCATACGCTGGCACACTCGAGACTAATCCCGAGGCCAATCGTGCTGATCCTGATTTCGTCGCTGGAAAGAAAGCCATTGAGCGCAAGGACTGGAAAACCGCCATTGAACATTTCAAGGCGGCGAACAAGCGCCTGGAAAACGCCGACCTGCATAGCCATCTGGGATTCGCTTTCCGTAAATCCGGTGATCTCGATAGCGCATTCAACCACTACAAAGTTGCGCTCGGCATCGATCCCAACCATCGCGGCACACATGAGTATCTAGGCGAGGCTTATGTCAAAGCCGGTAATCTCGACAAGGCGCGTCAGCATCTGGCCCGGCTGGAGGAGATTTGCGGTAAAGATTGCGAGGAATACTTAGATCTCGCTCGAGCCATTGCATCAAATAGCAAGGCGAAATAATTTTCCTTCAAGGCCGACAGATCGACTTTATGCGTGGCCGTTCTATGTCGGGTCAGACTTAAAATCCTGACCTTACTTCAGTACGTCATCTGGATCTGCTGAATAAATCTGATCGAGACCCCTGCTGAACCTTTCCAAGTAGCGCACGAACAAGCGTACAGGTATTCCATTTCGAAAGGGAAGTACGTGTCTCTCAAAAAGGTGCTGCGCTCCCGCGTCGCGCACTAGTCTTATTTTTATAAAGCTGTCGCGATTGTTTTGTTTTTCTATGATTTCGTCAATCTGATCATCGAAGGCAATATCTTTGATAAAAATTTTACCTTCGACCGAAATAGTCTTTTCTTCGTGGTCCAGGTAAATCCATACCTTATTAGCGAGTCCCTTTTCTGCCATGAGGGCCTTTGAGGGCATAACCTCAGAATCTATTTTATTTTTCTTGAGAAATTTATAAACGTTATCGGAATCGATTTCATCGGGGTAGAGAATGGAAACGGCAGTATCGTTCGTCTGACTGCGGGTTTCATCAATCATCTCAAGGATTTCATGGGTGAGCTGAGGGATATCTTCTATCGGAAACTTTTTCGCCCTGAATACCCTGGTCATAATTTGGCATATTTCGCTGATCTGACTGTCTGGTAGCTGGATATCCGGAGAGGCGGTTGCTGTGGCGGGCCGACGATAGTCAAGTGAAGTTTTGGGGGTGAGGTAGCTGCTGAACTTTTTCATGTCCTGCAGAATGACCCCTTTTTTCGCCAGAAAAAAATAATGCTTGACCATATCGCTCTCGCAAACACCGTCATAGAAAGCATTCAGAAAATCTTCGAATTCCGGTTTTCTGACGTATGAGCTGAGAAGGATGCTGGATGCCATTTGAATAACTTTTTGTAAGAATTAATTTGTATAGTAATACTTGTAGCAGGCGCCCGAAAGATCACAGTAAGCTGATTTTGATGGACTACCGAAAATTCGGATTGGTCATTACCGGCTATCGCAATTTCCCGGCACAAGCTCAGGGATTTCTGATTTTGCTCAGTATGGCACTGCAAATGAATTTCTGGATAGTCAGCTGCAAATATCCGGCATTAGCTTGTGCCACTACCAGAGGTAATGGGTAAAATCATTTAAGGGTTAGAGATGGGAAGGCGAGCAAATACTACATTCGTTGATCGATGACCTTGGTGTTCACCATTGTCAGAATAACGCCATCAGGAGCGATCATCCGCGTGGTCAACCATCGCTGGCCCTGATATTCGACTATGGCGGTCGCCAGTAAGGGAAAGTTGATCGTCAGTGGCATTTGCTCAATGAAATTGGCCGTTCCCGTTCTAGGCAGAAAAATTTGATTGCCTTGCGGTGAGGACTGTTCATCAAATGGCATGAAGAAAATCTGAACATTTTTTTCATCAGAAATTTCAAGCGCCAAAAGCATTTCTTGTTTTAACTGATTTTCGGTTTTTTCAAGGACTGCTTCGTCATTCCACCGATTATTTACTTTGGCAATTTTTTCTATGTAGATATTAGTGAGTTTAGTTTTTTCGATGTAAGTGAACAAATAAAAATTCACAAAGCACAGGGTGGCAATGATGCCGATGAGCGTCAGAAAAGCTTTCAGGCGTAATGATCGAAAAGCTTTTATCACTGCTTAGCCTCTTGGGTCGATAGCTGAAGTCGCCTACCGATGCCCGTTAACGCCGAGTCAAGCACGATAGCATCGTAGTGAGCACTGAGCGTACTAGCCGAGCCTTGATGTCATCTCAGGTCGACATCCCATCCGCAGCACTGGCTGTTTGTATCCGGGCAGTCTGGACTGGCTGCACCAAGCCAGCTCCGTAATTTTTATTCATGAATGAAAACAAATTTTCAAGCAAGTCGTAGTTGGCGACAAATACCTTCCCGGCTGATTCGCTGCGATATTTCACAATGTCAGTACTGGTCATGTAATCGAGATTAATGCCAACACTGGATTGGGATAGGTTGGTTATATCGGCCAATTCCATCTGACTGAGTCTAGCTTCCCCGTTCGAAACGAGTGCATCCATGATGAGTAAACGCTCTTCAAACGAAAGCGAGCCCATGAGTCTGGCGAGTTGACGAGTTTCCACGAAATTTATCTGTCCGGAGTTTTAAAATTATTTTTACTTCGCAAGACGCTGAACGAATTTCCGATTTATCGCGAATCAGTCCAGTTTTGGAGCTTATGTGGTTTCCCACTATCTGTGGACAGATTAACCATAATCGCAGCAGATAGCCAAGAAAATCAGTAAAGATTTTTCCTGGCGCGCGAAAGCGCACAAATACTCTCAAATCATCAGACAAATACATCAAAATTTCACGAGTTTGTAATCTTTGAACATCAAACTCGATAACCTTTCGATACTTGTCTGATTCTCTGCTGATTGATCTGAAACTTGCTTAGTTTTTGAGGATAAAAACAAAGACAAACGAACGGCAAGAACGATGGTAACAATTGGTATGCGTTATGACTTCGCTTTGCTTACTTTTGTTCGATATTCCCGGAAAGACGGGCGTTAATTGCTCCGGCACTAATATCGATGAAAGCCCCGAATTTCTTTCCGTCCTTGTTCATAATTACGCAAAAATTAAATGACTCTTGAATTGCCTTGAAGTCATCATCACTCTTGTAAATCGCACTGTTATGACAAAATTCGAACAGCCCCTTTTTTCCTTCAAGCGGCATCAGAGATAAAAAATTATCTGTATATGAGATCACTGTATTCGGATTTTTTTCAGACACTTTGGTCTCTTTTGTGAAGGCGACGGTCTCGCCAACCTCCATAGTCTCTGGGTGATCTTGTATGTACTCTATGGTACTCAGTTCCTCATCTTCGGAATTCACCGAATAAACTTCTTTGAGCGAGGTGGGGTCGATATATGAAATCTCTTGAAAATTGCTCTCGGCGTCGCCAATAGTTAATGTTCCATTTTGTAGAACTTTAAGAAAAGTTTTTCCCTTGTATCGCGCCAGAACACCTGGCTTGGTTTCGCTTCTCAGCAAAATGGTGATTGGCGTGCCCGAGTCGTCGGGCACATCCCCTGCGAAAGAGTAGACAACGCCGTTTTTGTATCCATTGGATATTGCGGCATCGCTGTATTTACCCACGGGCAGACTTTGCGCAAAAAGCTGGGAACAGAACATCAGGAGGGAGAGGGAAATAATTTTTTTCATTATGGTCTCAAGTGTTGAAATTGATTTGAGTAGCAGGTTACCTGCCGATGCGAGTAGGGCTTTGGGGTAGGGGGACTATTCGGGTTTTATCAGTCGATTGGCCTCGAAAACACCAGACTCTTTGATGCTGCCGTTTGCCCGGTACCGAATACCACGACCATTAAACTGATTATCCTTGAATTCGCCAACATATTTTTCTCCCCTGAACTGATTGCTAGCACCGAAATAGTACGCTCCCTGGCCGGACAGCGAGCCTTCCTTGAATTCACCCACGTACCTATCACCTTTGACTTGGTAAGTATTTGAGAAGAACAAGCTGCCTTTTCCGTCGGGTATGCCGCTCTTTAACTCACCCACGTATCTATTGCCCTTAAAGCTGTGTCCGAATGGGAAAAAATACGTCCCCCAGCAATTGCCCGAACCTGAAGTTTTATTCCGGGAGCACACCGGCAAATTATTTGGGTTCCCTGCATTAATTTGGTTTGCCAAGGCTTCCGCTTGCTCCGCAATCGCGCCTGTGGTTCGTTCCGTTCCACTTTGAATAAAGAAGACGACTACCCCGAAAATAATTGCAATAATCAAAATGGCAGTAAACGCACTCGGGCTACCGCTCTTTTTGGGTAGCACATAATTTTCCGGTGCTGATTTCGCTACTATTTCTGGCGCGTGATCGGATTCTTGTTTGTTATTCGCGTCTTCGTTTTGATCCTGATACATCGCTGCGGCAGTTTCCGCCGACTGATTTACGTATAGCGCGTGTGCAGCCTTGAGCTGCTCCAAAATCACTTCACAGCTTGCCTGACGCTTGTCGGGTACCTTCTCCAACATCGTCATCACGAGTTGCGCCAACCATGTCGGGATATCAGGCTTCACCGTCTCCAGCGCCGGGACTGCCTCGGAGACATGAGCCGTCTTGATTTCGAAATCAGATTCCGTCCCCGAGGCGTCTTTTTCTCCAAATGGCGGGCGTCCAGTCAACACCTCGTAGAACACACAACCCAGCGAGTAGATATCACTCCGCGCATCTACTGTCTCTGGTCGCCGAATCTGTTCAGGCGACATGAAATGCGGCGATCCCATTGCCGTTCCAGTGCGCGTGAGCTTGGAAGATCCTAAAACCTTCGCGATACCGAAGTCAGTGACCTTCGCTTCACCGCTGGCCATCACCATCACATTCGAAGGCTTCAAATCCCGATGGATCACGCCCTGCCGGTGCGCATAACCCACCGCCGACAACACTTGCGCCATGATTTTGACGGCATCATCGACAGGCAGAGCACCACGTATCTCCAAAACTTCCGACAAGGATCTGCCTTCGATGTACTCCATCACCAGCGAGGGCTGCTCTCCCTCCATCTCGGCAGTCAATACCTGCACAATGCCCGGGTGACGCAATCCGGCTTGGATATTTGCTTCCTGAATAAAGCGCTCACGCAATGCCTGATCGCGCGCGAGCAGGGGCGAGAGTGCCTTGATCGCGACCTGTTGATCCAGTACCGTGTGCCTGCCCAGATAGACAGTACCCATGCCACCTTCACCCAGCTCGTGCTCAACGATGTAACTGAGTATTCGATCTCCCGCTTGCATTGCGGCAGTCCTTTCATTTTTATGGGTAACAGTGTTTTGGGGCGATCTACTCACGAATATCCCCTCAGTCAGACCCCGCCGTAGCCCTCGTGACCCCGAATCTGAATTAGCCCCGACATTCAGTCGAAAATTTTTAACATTGTACTAACGTAGTGGCTTGAATATTGGCTGCCTGAATGCAGCGTTCTTTCACGCCGGGTTTTTGGGCGACTTCCAGGTCGAGTATTTTGATGGTGACTTGCTGATCCAAGACCGCATGGCGGGCTAGATAGACCGTGCCCACACCACCTTCACCCAACGCACGCTCGATGATGTACTCCGATATGCGCTCTCCGGCGTTCATTGCGGCAAGACTTTCATTTTTTGTAATTTCTTTTATTGAGCGTCAGCGCGACAATGTCCGTCGGCGATTCGTGATGATCAATATACCAAATGGTATTAATGTGCGCTGAATGCGGGCGAGGGCGGTTTGAGGGGCACGCCTTTTGTTTTGAATATGGCAACCTCGTTCCAAGACGAGGGGCTTCGTGTCTCAACACTAAGATGTGACGATGATGGATCAGGATCGGGTAATGGTGAAAGCTAAGCCTTCCCCCTACCGACCATGTCCGCTTGTCGTTGTGAACTCTACTGAAGTTAGATTTCTAAAATCCGTGCTCACAACCATGTCCAATACACGCGAGACCAGATTTTTTGAAATGCAAGTATTTTGATTTGTACTTATCGTAGCTCGCCTGATTTTGGTATTTGATTCCAACAGCCTTGTACATCACGCCAGAATTTTTATGTATTTGATATGAGCGTGTATAAGCATTGTTTTTTGCCGCTATGGTAATCCACGTGATTGTCCCAGATTTGTCGTCAACAGTTTTGGTGCTTACAATTTTTTCTGTTTTTGGGTTGTGCTCGAGATATGAATCGCTTCCTCCTCTGGCGAGTGAAAAAAATATATAAAACTCAACTGTATTGTCAGGCGATACAAATGCTGCTGCATACTCTGAGTCTCCAGGCATTTCATTCACATAGAATTCTAGTGGATATGCAACTGAAAACCCCGGGCCGCTATAGTCGTAAAAACACCCATACGAGTAGCATTTTTTTTCGTTGACTTGGCCGCTATGACTAGGCGGTGCAAGCATCATAAAAGCAGAGAAAAATAGTGCAAATAATCTGATTTTTTTGTTCATTTTTATCCTTCCCAAATTTATCAGTTACTCGAACTTCAGACACTGACTCGGACGCACGGGTAGTGCACTTGGAATCCGCTCCCCAGAATTCAATGGCTGGTCAGCGTACTGAGATACGAAGCCGCGCCGTCTGATGCGCCTGCGTGCGGATGTGAAAGGCAAAATGTGTCAATGCTGCGGATGGCAGGTTCATCGGCATTGGGGTCGTCGTTATACGGATCCTGCTTCGCTCTTTTCAAGCCTTGAATGGTGAGGCTCAGAGGTGCGAGAAAGGCATTAGCCCAGGTTTTCTTTCTGCTGTGCTCCAGCTCGCCCCAGTCTTTACACGAAAAATCGCCGAACAAGCTGGCGGCTCTTGTGTCCATGGTCGTAAAGATGAGGACGATCAGATACAGGCAGGTGAGGTAGCGAAGCTTGAAGGCTCGATAGGGTGTGATGTTCAATTTGCAGTTGACCACTTTTTTATTGCAGCTTTGTGCTTCCTACTCCACCTTCCAATGCCCCGACTTCCCACCCTGTTTCTCCATCACGCGAATATCCGACATCACCATGCCGCGATCAACGGCTTTGCACATGTCGTAAATGGTAAGCAGGCCTACTTGAACGGCGGTGAGTGCTTCCATTTCCACACCGGTTTTGCCGTAAGTCTCCACCCGTGCGTTGCACATGATGCTGGCATCCGCTTCTTCGATCGTGAACTCAACCGCGACGCGGGTCAGTGCAAGCGGGTGACATAAAGGAATCAAATCGCTGGTTCGCTTGGCTGCCATGATGGCGGCGATGCGGGCGATACCGAGTACATCGCCTTTTTTTGCAGTGCCTGCGGTGATGATTGCCAGGGTTTGCGGCAGCATGCGGATGACGCCGCTGGCAATGGCGACGCGGTGCGTTTCATTTTTTGCGCCAACATCGACCATATGGGCCTGTCCGGTGGCGTCGAAATGGGTGAGGCCGCCGTTATCGTTGGCGGCATTGGGGGAATTTTTGGTTGAGCTCATGCTGAAAATGTATCTAAAGAAAGGCGATGCGAACGAAAATTGGTTGCAGGTATCATAGCACCATGAAACCGTGTTCTCGTCCTCGTAGATTCAGGCCTGTGCTGCGCCTTGTGGCGGCCGCTGTGCTTGCATTTTCCGCGCCAGCGCTGCTGACTCCGTCAGTTTTGCAGGCGCAGGCATTGCCTAATCTGGGTGGAACAGACGGCGAAGAGCTGTCGCCCCTGATGGAGCGCCGGCTGGGCGAGCAGGTGATGAACAATATCCGCCGCGACCGCGACTACGTTGGTGATCCCATCGTGTTGGACTATCTGAATCAGGCGGGCGGTGTCTTGCTTTCTTCGAGCTCGGAAGCGCGCGGGGATGCCGGTTATGACTTCATGTTTTTTGCGGTGCGCGATCCTTCATTGAATGCGTTTGCACTTCCCGGCGGTTTTATTGGTGTGCATACTGGGCTGATTCTGGCCTCGCAATCCGAATCAGAGCTGGCCTCAGTGCTGGCGCACGAGATTGGTCACGTGTCGCAGCGACACATTGCGCGCATGATTGGCAATCAGCGGCAGGATGCCTTGCTGCCACTTGCGGGTTTGCTGCTGGCCGTGCTGGCGGCGCGCACCAGCCCCGATTTGTCTGCGGCGGCGATGATGGGTGGCACGGGATTGGCAGCACAACGACAGTTGAGCTTTGGCAGAGATGCCGAACGCGAGGCTGATCGTATTGGTCTCAATCTCCTGCGCAGCTCGGGTTTCGAAGTTAATGGCATGGTGGCTTTTTTCGGGCGACTGGAGGCGGCCGGTCGCAGTCGCAGCAGCTCTGCGCCTTCCTATTTGCGCACACACCCGCTGACCACCGAGCGTATCGCCGACATTGAGGCGCGTATTCGCAATGTGCCTTATCGGCAGCGGGTTGATAGTCTCGAGTTTGCTCTGGTAAAGGCGCGTGCACGTGTTTTGCAGGATGACACTATGCAAGGATGGCGTGATGCGACGGTATTTTTTACCGAGCAGCTGCAGCAGGGTGTGCGGGCGCAGGTGATGGGTGCGCGTTACGGATTGGCCATGATTGCTTTGCGGCAGAAAGATGCGGCACGGGCCAGCACGCTACTCGAAGCGCTGCATGTTGATGTCGCTCGCGAAACATCAGTGCCGTCCTCGCCTGCCTTGCTCAGTATGGATATTGAGTATCGTCTGGTCAGTGGGCAGTCAGAACAGGCATTGGCTCTGGCGACTGAGGGACGCAATCGATTTCCCCTGTCGCGCGCGCTGACCATGCAGTATGCGGAAAGTCTGCTGGCGGCGGGCAAGAAAGAAGCCGCTGCAGCGTTTCTGCGCGACCAAGCGCAGCTCTATCGTCAGGATTCCGGCGTGCAGCGTGCACTGGCGCGCGTGTATGCGGATCAGGGCAAGCAGGCCTTGCAGCATCTGGCGCTGGCAGAGTTTTACTTTCTGTCGGGTGCCTTGCCCTCGGCGCTAGAGCAACTCCGGATTGCACGCACGTCACCCGATGCGTCGTTTTATGATCAAGCTATGATTGATGCGCGTGAGCGTGAATTGCAGGCGGCTTGGCAGGAGATGATGGCGCAGAGCAGGAAGCGGTGAGTGAGAGGGGAAATTCGGGTCGAATGCGATTCGCCCGCGAAGCACCCATCACATGCAAGTGATTGCGATTTAGAAGTCTCGCGCTCGAATGAAGTTTGGGAAGCTAGTTGACCTAAAAATCCTCATCCCAGCGAAAGCTGGGATCCAGGGTCTTTTGTTGCAAATCAGCGGCTCAAATCACCCTCTGCCACTAGGTTTTTGCAGGTCTCCTGACAAATCCAAAACTCGACGCCAGTAGGTTGCTCCGTACCCAACGCACAGGTACATCCCCCTGAAACGTCATTAGACTGAGATCATCATCAGGCGATGCCAGCCAGTGAATCAGCTGTTCGTCATTGATGACCTTTCCTTGTATCTTCAAGAGCGGCAGGCATTGCGCAAGATCGCGATCATCCAGCGTTGCTATTTGTCGGCCATTGCTGAGCACTAGCTGACCTTGCTCCGTCAGACAGACCTCATCAATATCCGACATCACCTCGCCATCGTGGAGCACAAACTGATGCACGGGATCCGTTCGCGCGATGAAGGGCGTTGATTCAAGGTCCACATAGACGCGTTGTGGACCGTTCTGAAAAAACCACGCACCGCGTTCGTCGTGTGTGTAGTTGCGGTAAATGAAGCGCAGTAACGCGCTATGGCGAATGATGTCGCCGGGCAGGTTGGCTTTTTGAGTGGCTTCATCGCGCATGCGGAATGCGCCGCGTGCATCCAGTGCCAGCCATCCGTAACAGTGCGGCACGGACGGCCATTTTGCTAACGCTTGTTTGACGATCTCATCCATTACCGATCAGCTTGCATACAGCAGGGCGTCTGGCTCGCTGGGCTGTAGCAAGACCTGATCCGACAGAAAACGCACCAGCCGCTTCGGTAGCCATTCCAGCGAACCCGGTGGGTAGCCATTTGCAAATCCCACATGACCACCCTGTGCCGGATATTCCAGAATGACAGACGAAGAGGCCTTGCGTGGCAGATGTCGCGCCGGCAGGAAGGGGTCATTACGGGCATTCATCACTAGCGTGGGTACGGTGATCTGACCGAGAACATGCTTGGCGCTGGCCCTGTCCCAATAATCATTGGTATCGCGGTAGCCATGCAGCGGTGCTGTCACGACATTATCGAACTCATACAGATCGCGTGCCGCCAGCAGGCGTTCTTTGTCAAAGAGTTTGGGGAATTGTTCGAGCTTTTGCAGGCACTTGGGTTTCAGAGTTTGAAGAAATGCGCGCGTATAAATCATGTTCACGCCACGCGAGAGTGCAGCACCGCCTGCGGCGAGATCCAGTGGTGCCGAGACAGCGCAGGCAGCATCCACAAACCTAGTGTCTTCGGCGAACTCACCCAGCCAGCGCAAGAGGGCGTTGCCGCCTAGCGAAATGCCGACGGCAAAAAAATCGGAGGCATTGCGTACTTGCGGATGACCCGCCATGCGACGCAAAATCCAGTCGATTTCATTGGCGTCACCGGAGTGATAAAAACGCGGTGCGCGATTGAGCTCACCAGAGCAGCCACGAAAATGCGGTACCGCACCCGACCAGCCCAATGACTCTATGTGATGCAGGATGGCGCGCGCATAGTGACTTGATGAAGAACCCTCCAGCCCGTGAAAGAGCGTGATGAAAGGTTTACCCGGCAGCCCTTCGACGAAATCAACATCGATGAAATCACCATCGGTGGTGTTCCAGCGTTCGCGATGCAGCGTGACTTCAGGCGGGCTGATGCATTTGGCTGGATAGATGGTTTGCAGATGCCCGCCCGGCAGCCAGAACGGTGCGCGGTAATCCATCAGTGCAGCACGCCTGGGCCACCGGCTTGCTCATCCGCTGGCGCGCCGGGTGCGATTGATGCGTGGTGTACCACCATGCGCCAGCCTTGCGGTGTTTTGAGGTAAACATTGGTGGCGACTATGTGGGCTTGCTGCCAGTCAGGGTCATCGGGTGTTTTGACTTCTTCGATCAGACTGTGAACGGCGCTGCTCATATTCTGGTTCACGTGCAGATGACGCGGGCGGATATGTACCGGACCACGCTCGAAGATCATTTCCCATGATTCGCGTATCGCCGCATGGCCCTGAAGGCGGGGCGCGCCGGGGTGGATGCAGCTGATTTCATCGTCATCAGCCCACAGCGCCATCAGACTCTCCAGATCTGCGCGCGCAATGGCGTCGTAGAACGCATGTTCTACATCGTCGGCGCTGGCGAAAATTCGAATCGGACTGGGCATGGGCAGCGTATCGTTTTTTTATACAGGGCAGCGTGGCCACCCATGCCACGTCTGCCAGGTCTCGTCGGTATCAGTGTCCGTGAGCGTGAGCGCCGGGCTTGAGCTGATACTGGGTGCTGCAATACGGACATTTCGCGTGACCCTGGTCGTTGAAATCCAGGAATACGCGCGGATGAGAGGACCAGACCGGCATCGCCTTGTTAGGGCAATAGGCCGGCAGATCCGGACTATCAAGTTCCACAACTGAAGATGACTGTGTCATTCGTTCATCCTTCGATCAGACGGGTGTCAGCCAGTGCTTGTATTTTGCCGACTTGCCGCCCACAACGTCAAAGAAAAGCGACTGCAATTGTTCAGTCACGGGTCCTCGGCTGCCAGAACCAATCTGACGACCGTCGAGTTCGCGAATAGGTGTCACTTCGGCGGCAGTGCCCGTGAAGAAGGCTTCGTCAGAGCAGTAAATTTCATCGCGTGTGATGCGCTTTTCGATCACATCGATACCCAGATCGCGCGCCATGGTGAGTACGGAATCACGCGTAATGCCATCGAGGCAGCTGGCCAGATCTGGCGTGTAAATTTTGCCGGCTTTGACGATAAAGACATTTTCGCCAGCGCCCTCGGAGACATAACCTTCGGTGTCCAGCAGCAGTGCCTCGTCATAGCCGTCGGCAGTGACTTCCTGATTGGCCAGAATGGAGTTGATGTAATAGCCGCTGGCTTTTGCGCGCACCATCGAAATGTTTACATGGTGACGGGTAAACGAGGAAGTTTTGACGCGTATACCTTTGGCCAGGCCTTCTTCGCCGAGATAAGCGCCCCAGGGCCAGGCGGCCACCGAGACGTGAATGGTGTTGCCGCGCGCAGAAACGCCCATTTTTTCGGAACCTATCCACGCCAACGGACGGATGTAGCAGGATTCAAGCTGATTGGCACGAACCACCTCGCGCTGCGCGGCCATCAGCGTTTCCATATCGAAGGGCAGCTTCATCTGGAAAATTTTGGCCGAATTGAACAGGCGCTGCGTGTGTTCTTTCAGACGAAAAATTGCGGTGCCATCAACGGTTTTATAGGCGCGCACACCTTCGAAAATCGCCATGCCATAGTGCAGGCTGTGGGTCAGCATATGCAAAGTGGCATCGCGCCACTCGATCATATGGCCGTCTTTCCAGATCTTGCCGTCGCGGTCAGCCATGGACATGAAAC
>JACCDL010878406.1_pt1 | contig 39787 bp, 37 predicted proteins | sample 7441931 | NCBI WGS metagenome assembly JACCDL01 (sample SAMN15323437, study PRJNA562643) | freshwater metagenome | isolation source: river surface water | place: USA:Blue River Watershed | collected 2017-08-16
CAAGTCGCTGCTGGCACGCGGCCCGGCGGCCTTCGACGCGGCCATGGCCCGCATCGGCCCCTGGTCCATCGGCGCGCTGCTCGCGACCCTGGTGCTGCTGTTCGCCTTTCAGGGCGAGGCCATCCTGGGCCAGCCGCTGGTGATCGCCCTCCTGGCGGTACCGATCCTGATCCAGGTCTTCTTCAATTCGGCGCTGGCCTACTGGCTCAATCGCCGCCTGGGCGAGAAGCACAGCGTGGCCTGCCCCTCGGCGCTGATTGGCGCGTCCAATTTCTTCGAGCTGGCGGTCGCCGCTGCGATCAGCCTGTTCGGCTTTCACTCGGGCGCGGCGCTGGCCACCGTGGTGGGCGTGCTGATCGAAGTGCCCGTGATGCTGCTGGTGGTGCGGGTGGTCAACGGGACCCGGGGGTGGTACGAGCAGGCCATGGACAACCCGGGCTGACGAGCCGCAGGCTTCACCCCTTCCACGCCGGCACCGCCACACTGCGCACCAGCCGCGTCTCCTGCGACAGGATCAGGTGCTCCGTCGCACTCAGATAGGCGGGGAAGTCCGGATGCGTGTCGCGCGCCTGGCTACGCCGCTCGTAGTCGGCCAGGTCGTCGTAACCCCACAGGTGGACGAACTGGTTCAACGGGCCCACATAGCTGGTGTAGAAGCCCAGGGGCGTGCCCAGGGTCTGCAACAGGATTGGCATGGCCATGCGGTTGAATACCTCGATGAACTCTGGCATCTTGCGCAGGCGGATCGTGTAGACACGGTGGTCGACGAGCGCCTTAGGCGGGGACGGCATCGTGTTCCTCCCGTGCGGCTGCCGGGGCCGGGGCCAGGTCATCGCCCAGGTCCGGCGCGATGCCGGCCAGGTGGCGGCCGGTGATGTAGCCGAAGGTCATGATCGGGCCCAGGGTGATGCCCGCACCCGGGTAGTTGCCGCCCATCACGCTGGCGCGGTCGTTGCCGACGGCGTATAGACCCGGGATCGGCTGGTCCTTCGTATCAAGCACCCGGCCTTCCACGTCAGTGCTGATGCCGTCGAAAGTGCCCAGGTCGCCCACCACCACCTTCAGCGCGTAGTACGGCCCTTTGTCGACTGGTGCAACGCAGGGATTGGGCTTGACCTCGGGATCGGCCAGGTAACGGTTGAAGCTGGTGCGCCCACGACCGAAGGCCGGGTCCTGCCCGTGCACCGCGCCCTCGTTGTAGGTGCGCACCGTGGCTTCCAGGCCAGCCGGGTCGATACCGGCGTTGCGAGCGAGCTCGGCCAACGTGTCACCCTTGGCCAGGTAGCCATTGCGCACGAAGCGGCCCAGCGGCATCGGCGCCGGCTTGGCATAGCCCAGTCCGTACTTCGAAATGGTGGCCTGGTCGCACACCAGCCACATCGCGGTCTCGGGCCGGCCCGCGCAGGCCTTCACCATCGCGGCGCCCACGTCGTGGTAGGACTCGGACTCGTTGGTGAAACGCCGCCCGTCGGCAAGCACGCCGATCATGCCGGGCTTGTAGCGATCCAGCAGGTGCGGAAAAGCGCCGTAGCGGCCATTGCCCAAGGGCACCTTGGAGGTGGGCATCCAGGCCGCGGGCGAGCTGAAACGGATCTCCACCCGCCCGCCCACCGATTCGGCCAGGCGCGCGCCATCGCCCGTGTTGGTCTCGGGCACAGGCGAGAAATGCTCGGCGCCGCGCGCCACATGAGGGAAGGCCTTGCGCAGGCGCTCGAGGTCGTGCGAGAAGCCGCCGCAGGCCAGTACCACGCCCTTGCGCGCGCGCACCTGCACCCGCCCTTCAGGCCCCTCGACCACCACGCCGGCGATACGCCCGCCCTCCACCAGCAGCTCCTTCGCACCGGTGCGCGTGTGGATAGGAATCTTTAGGTCCAGCGCGCTCTTGGCCAGGCGGGCCGCCAGCGCGTTGCCGCTAGTGACCTGCACGCCGCGCCCGTACAGCGCCAGCTCGCGCAGGTGGTTGGCCAGGCGGCGCACCACGTACCAGGCGGACTTCAGCGACTTGGTCGCCTGGAAGAAGTGCTTGAGGTCCGCGTTGGAGGAATTGAACATCATCCCGATGAAGGTGATGGTGGCCAGCGGCGGACGCAGGCGCTCCACGTCCTTACCCAGGCCGCGGATGTCGAACGGCGCGGCCAGGATGGCGCGGCCCACGTCCACTCCACCGCCCACGTCGGGGTGGTAATCGGGATAAAGCGTGGGCACAAAGCGCACCTGGGTTTCCTTCTGGAAGAAGTCGACCATCGCCGGCCCTTCGGCCAGGAAGGCCTCGACCTGCTGCGCATTGAAATACGCGCCGGTCTCGTTGCGCAGATAGGTGCGGGCAGCCTCGCGCGTGTCGCCCGGCGCCTGGGCGCGCGAGATCGCGTTACCCGGTATCCACAGCACGCCGCCGGAGAAGGCGGTGGTTCCTCCGAAGACGGGCTCCTTTTCAACCACCAGCACGTCCAGCCCGTGCTTGCTGGCGGTGATCGCCGTGGACAAGCCACCGGCGCCCGCGCCAACAACCAGTACATCGCATTCACAGTCACGCAGGGGAGTGTTCATCGTGGGGCTCCAGGTGTCATGCCGCGAGTGCCGCCGCCTGCGGCGCGCCGTGGCGCATTTCGTCGAAGTAACGGGTCATCTCGCGCTGCGCCGATTCGGCATCGCGCGCGCGCAGGTGAGCGAGGATCTGCTTGCGCACCGGCACGAGGTCGGGGCGGAAGGCCCGCGTCGGCTCGGACTGCAGCACCTGCCGCAGCAAGGTGGTGAGCGACTCCGACACCACCACCAACACGTCGTTGTGCGCCGCCTTCGTAATCAGCCGGAAAAACTCCAGGCTGGCCTCGGCACGGCGCGCGCGCTCCTCGGGGGCGGTGAGGGATTCAATCTCGCGGATGTTGGCCTCGATCGCCTCGAAATCCGCTTCCTGCGCGTTTTCACAGGCCAGTTGCAGCAGCATGCAATTGACCAGCCGCCGGGCCTGGTCGAGGTTGGAGGGCTCCATGCGGCCGCGGTCAGCCAGATCACGCAGAGACTGCGTGAGCATCATGTAGGCGCCCCTGTAAAACACCAGCGAGTCCTCCTGGCGGCCCTGCTCCAAGTTCACCACGCGGCCCAGGAACAGGACATGGTCGCCCGCTACGTGCTCGGCATGTGTGTCGCACTCGAAGCTAGCCACGCAGTCATCGATGATCGGTAGCCCGCGGTGACCCCGCCGAAAGGTCACGCCCTCGAACTTGTCCACCACCTGGCCGTTGGCAAAGCGCGCCGAAAGGTCTTTCTGATCCTCCGCCAGGATGTTGATTGCGAAGGCGCCCGCGGCCTGGAAGTTCACCAGGTTCTTGCTGGACTGGCGCAGCCCCCAGGACACCAACGGTGGATCCAGCGAGACCGAACTGAAGGAGTTGCAGGTTAGTCCGATCGGCTGGCCGTCCGCGCCCGTCGTGGTGATGATCGCGACCCCGGTTGGAAAGCTACCCAGTGCGTCGCGGAACGCTCGGGCATCGAAGGGGGAGGCGGCATCACGCATGGGCAGTCCAAGACCAAGTCTGGTCGATATTCAATGGTTTGACCATTATTGAGAGAAGACTTGTCATTGTCAACGAAATCATGGGCGGCTTTAATGGTCAGTCCATTGGTATATACTGCCATTCGACCCACACGCCACAAGGAGCATGCATGTCCAGACGGGTTGCCATCATCGGCACCAGCGCCATACCGGTCGGCAAGCACCAGACTCGTGCCGAGGAGCCACTGCAGGTCCTGGAGCAGGAAATCATGACCCGGCTGGTGATCGAGGCAGTGCGCGACGCAGGGGTCGAGAAGAAGGACATTGGCAGCCTGGTGATGACCCTGCCGCGCCCCTACACGATGCAGAAGTACTTCTCGACCTTCCTGGTCAGCCACCTGCGCCTGGACTGCAAAGGCAGCGTGCTGGAGGTCATGGGTAACGGCATGACCGGCGCCCTCTGCTTCGACCGCGCCTGCGACGAGATCCTGCTGGGGCGCACCGACGTGGCCCTGGCCCTGGGCATCAACATGGAGGCTGCAACCTCCGCGTCCGAGCATGCCATGAGCAGCATGCGCACCACGGGCGACGTCGACTTCCACGCCTCCAGCGGCTTCATCCCCATCAGCTGGTACGCGATGGACGCGATGCGCTACATGTACGAGTACGGCGCGACCCGAGAGCATTTCGGAGCGGTGGCGGTGAAGAATCGCTGGCATGCGTCCATGAATCCGCTGTCGCAGTTTCGCAAGCCGATCACCCTGCAAGAGGTGCTGGCGCAGCGCCCCATCGTCGAACCGCTGGGCCTTTACGACGTGCCCGGGCGCAGCGATGGCGCCGCCTGCCTGGTGCTGGCTTCCGAAGAAGTCGCCAAGTCACTGGGCAAGCCCTACGCGCTGGTGCGCGGACGGGGCTTTTGCCATGACGGCTCGCACCAGATCAACGAGGTGCCGAACGACATGACCGAGCTGATCGCGGCCAAGTCCGCCTCGGCGGCGGCCTACCAGCAGGCGGGCGTCACCGCGCAGGACATGGATCTGGCCGAGTTCTACGCTCCCTGCACCGTCGTCGAGGTGCTCGTGAGCGAGGCCGTGGGCTTCTTCGCGCGCGGCGCCGGCGCGCCGGCGGCGGCCGAGGGCCGCACCCGCGTGGGCGGCGACATCCCGATCTCCACCTCGGGGGGCCTCACCTCACGTGGCCACCCGGCCTACGTGACCTCCCTCTACAACTACTGCGAGATGGCCGACCAGCTGCGCGGGCGCGCCGGCGAGCGCCAGGTGAAAGACGCACGCCTGGGCCTGACCACCGGCGAGCTGGGCAACTACAACGCCGCCCTGTGCCACGTGCTGGAGGCCCAACGATGACCCTCGAAGCGATTTCCGTGGGGCGCGCGCGCGCCTACCCCCCCCGCGTGACGGCCTTCACCCAGACCTTCTGGGAGGGCCTGGGCCGCGGCCAGTGGCAGACCACCTGCTGCGAGGATTGCGGCAAGTTCACCTTCCCGCCCAAACCGGTGTGCCCGCATTGCTGGAGCGAGCGCATGGCCTGGAAGCCGCTGTCGCACCGGGGCTCGCTGTACTCTTGGACGCGTGTGCATGCTGCGCCCAAGGTCTTCGTCGACGAATCGCCCTATGCACTGTGCGTGGTCGACCTGGAGATCGGCCTGCGCATCGCGACGCGGCTGGTCGAGCGTCCTGGCAAGAACTTCCAGTGCGGCATGCCGGTAGAACTGGTGGTCCTGCAATTCGACGACGGCCCGCTCCTGGGCACGCGGCCGCTCTGATTGCCGCACTGAACCCCCTGGGCCCCCGGTAGAATCCGACGCCGAAAAACGAAGAAAGGCCCCGCATGTCCAGAGAAGTTCCCGCGATCGCGGCGGGATTCGCCCCGATCGCGCCGCAACGCGCTTTCGAGGACATCGCGGCTCAGATCCGGGAGCTGGTAGCCAGCGGCAAGCTCAAGCCCGGTGACCGCCTGCCCGCCGAACGCGACCTCGCCACCAAGTTCAACGTCAGTCGCAACACCCTACGCGAAGCGCTTCGCGCCCTGGAGCTGTCCGGGATGATCGAGCTACGCAAGGGCGCTTCCGGGGGCGCCTTCGTGCTGCCTGGCAGCTCAGACGTCGTCGTCAACGGCCTGCGTGACCTCTACCACCTGGGCGCCATCACGCCCAAGCACCTCACCGAAGCCCGCATCTGGCTGTCGCAGATCGTGGTGCGAGTCGCCTGCGAGCGCCTCACCGAGGAGGACCTGCAGGCGCTGGAGGCCAATATGGAGGCCGCAGTCCGAGCGTACAAGGCCGGCAACTTTGATGAGAGCGCGCGCATCCATCGCGAGTTCCACGTCCTGCTGGCATCTAGCACACGCAACCCCATCATCGAGATCACGATGGAAGCGGTGATGGAGGTGATGGGCAAATTCATCGAACGCATCGGCCCCAGTGACAACTCCTACACGCTGCCTTCGCGCCGCCGCCTCATCAAGCACCTGCGCGCCCGCGACGCCCAGGCGGCCGTCGGCGAGATGACCCGATTCCTGGAACGTCTGCAGGCCACGTACATGGACCTGTGGGACTCGCGCGCCAAGCGACCCGCCTCCCGTTAGGCTCAGCGCTGGCTATCAGAACTTCATGCCGTACTGAGCGCCCAGTTCCTTGAAGCCGAACACGCGGGCGGCGTTCTCACCGAGCACCTTGGCGCGCGAAGTCTCGCTGATCTTGCCCATCTGACGCTCGATCGCCTCGCCCGAATGCGGCCAGGTGCCCTCGTGGTGCGGGTAGTCATTGGCCCACATGAAGTTGCCTTCCAGGCCATGTTCCTCCATAAGCGCCAGACCCGAGCGGTCCTCGCCGAAGGTGGCGAAACCCTTGGCCTTGAAGTAGTCGGAGGGCAGCGCCTTGAGCTTGGGACGCACCCAGAAGTGGTGCTTCAGGTAGGCCTCGTCCATCGCGTCCAGCATCCACGGCACCCAGCCGATGCCGGCCTCGACGCTGCCAAATCGCAGGTCGGGAAAGCGCTCGGCCACACCCGAGGCGCAGATGTTCACCAGCGGCTCCAGCGTGGGCGAGAGCGAGTGCACGACGTAGTTCACGACCGCGCCGCCGTTGCCGCGCGTGGTACGCGGGTCCTTGCCAGTGGACACGTGGAAGGAGACGGGCACATTGGCCTCGACGAAACGCGCCCACATCGGATCGAAGTCGACCTTGTTGTAATTGAGCTCGTTGGTCTTAGGCGGGCCGAACAGCGGCTTGCAAGGCAAGGTGAAGTGACGAAATCCCAACTTCAGGCAGCGGTCGATCTCCTTCATCGTCTTCTCGATGTTGCCTGTAGCCAGTGCGGCGGCCGGCGAGAGGCGGTCGACGTAGGGTCCGAAGTTTTCCCAGGCCCAGGTGTTGTAGACCTCGATCTGCGCGTGGGCGAAGTCGGGGTCGAACGTGTACCACATGCCCAGCCCCTTGCCGGGGAAGATCACCTCGCCATCCACACCATCCAGGGCCAGGTCCTTCAGGCGCTGCTCCACGGAGGGACCGCTCTCAGAGGCGGTGGCGCCGGCTCTCGAGCGCGCGAGGTCCTCGCCCTCGAGCTTGGCCAGGATCAGGCGGTCGGCCTGCTCCGACGCTTCCATCTTGCGCCACTGCACGCCCTTGTCGTCAACCCACACCTTGGGCAGGCGATCCTTGTACTTGGCGTCGATGCGCTCGGCCCAGAGGTTGCCCGGCTCGTTGGCATGGGTGTCGGCCGAGATCATCAAGTACTTATTGGGGGCGCCCGCGCGTGGGGACTTGTCCCAGCCAGGCGCACCGGGCGTGGTCAGGCGCCACTTGTTGGCTTCGTTGACGATGATTTCGCTCATGACGCAGTTCCTCGTGACACAGATTTTGTGAATGGTTTTACCATTCTATCGCACCAGCAAGACCCGTCAAGAGACCGAGTGGCCCGTGGGGTAAACGCTCAGCGGGCGGGTCGACGCGCCGTCTTGGCCGCATCGGGCTTGCGGGGCGCGGGCGCAGGGCGAATGGCCTTGGGCTTGGCCTGCGGGCCGACCTTGGCACCGGTGCGGGCCTGAGCGGCCTTGGCCGGGGGCTTGCGCGATCCCGCGGGCAGCACCGGAGCCGCCGGCGCACGGCCGGGGAGGTGCAGCGAAACGGGCTCGACGTCCATCACCTCGTGCACTTCCTCGAAATATTCGTCCATGACCTTGATCGCGGCCGCGGCGTCGCGCGCACGCAGGGCCTTGATCACGCGCCGGCGTACGGCAACCAGCCGGGGGCGTGCCTTACGGCCGGTCTTGTCGATCACATAACGCACGATGTCACCCAACGAGTCGACCAGCATGGTCATCACCTCGTTACGGGTGGCCTGGGCGATCAGGCGGAAGAACATCACGCCCGCTTCGGCGCGGTGCTCGAGGTCCTCACTGCTTTCGATGAGGTCGATGGTCGCCTCGAGCTTGCGGAAATCCTCCTCGGTGGCGCGTTCGCAGGCCAGCTTGATCACCGCGCTGGTAATGACCACGCGAGCCTCGGCCAGACCGCGCAGCGAGACACGCCCCAGAAACACCAGGTCCTTCAGTGACTGCGTGAGCATCGCCGGGTTGCCGTCGCGGATGAAGGCGCCGCCCTTGACGCCCTTTTGCAGCGAGACCACGCCGGAGATCTCCAAAGTGCGCAGCGCCTCGCGCACGGCGGGGCGACTGACCTTGAATTCCTGCGCGAGGTCGCGCTCGGCCGGCAGCTTGTCGCCCGGACGCAGGACGCCGGCGGCCAGGCGCTGGCGAATCTGCTCGCAGATCTCCTCGAAAACGCGGCGCGTTCGGACCTGCTGGAACTCCAGCTGCAGGGAGGCTTCGGTGGCCATGGGCGCTTCCTCGAATCGGTGGATCTCGGGAGGATAACAGTGGGTTTTCCCAGCCATTCACAAGACTGGACCGAAACTTATGGAAATGGTTTTACCATTACGTCTCGTTGCCAGCCAGCCCCCCGACTCCCCCAGGAAACCCATGAATCCTCCCCCCGACCGAAGCGGCCCCCTTCAGGGCTTGCGCGTCATCGAATTCGCCGGCATCGGCCCAGGCCCCTTCGCCTGCATGATGTTGTCGGACATGGGCGCCGACGTGGTCACGGTGGACCGCCCCAACCGCAAGACACCGGACCGCAGCCATATCACGGCGCGCGGGCGCACGGTGGTCGTGGCCGACCTGAAGGACCCGCAAGCGCGCGAGCCCGTGCTGGCGCTGCTGGACCAGGCAGACGTGCTGGTCGAGGGTTTCCGCCCGGGCGTGATGGAGCGGCTCGGGCTGGGCCCGGACACTGTGATGGCGCGCAACCCGCGACTGGTCTATGGCCGCATGACCGGCTGGGGCCAGGACGGACCGCTGGCCCAGGCGGCCGGCCATGATCTGAACTACATCGCCATCACCGGCGCCCTGCACGCCATCGGGCCCGCAGGCGGCGCGCCCACGCCGCCGCTGAACCTAGTGGGCGACTACGGCGGGGGCAGCCTGTACCTGGTGGTGGGCATCCTGGCCGCACTGCTCGAGGCCCGCCAGTCGGGACGCGGACAGGTGGTGGACGCCGCGATCAGCGACGGCGTGGTGCACATGATGGGGAACTTCGTGGGCCATGCGATGCGCGGGATCTATAGCGAGAAACGGGGCAGCAACCTACTCGATGGCGGCGCGCCCTACTACTGCGCCTACGAGACTGCCGACGGCGAGCACGTGAGCGTGGGCGCGATCGAGCCACAGTTCTTCGCCGAGTTGTGCGAGCGCATCGGCGTGACCGCCGACCTGCGCGACGCCCAGCACGATCGCGCGCGCTGGCCTGCGCTGCGCTCGGAATTCGCGCGCATCTTCCGCACCCAAACCCGCGAAGAATGGACCGCGCAGCTTGAAGGTACGGACGCCTGCTTCGCGCCGGTGCTGCCACTGTCACAGGCGCCACGGCATCCGCACCACACCGCGCGCCAAGCCTTCGTGGATATCGGCGGGGTGAACCACCCGGCGCCGGCGCCGCGCTTCTCGCGCACGCCCTCCCGGATTCAGGGACCAGCCCCGGTCGGCGTCACCGATGCCGCCCAGGTGCTGGCGCGCTGGCGCTGAGGCCGGCCCGCCTCACAGAGTGCGCTGGCGGGACGCATACATCCCGCCATACCCCAGCACGGCGGCGGCGGCCCAGAACACAGGCAGCAGGCCCACCGCCGACCCGAGCGCGCCAAACAGCATCGGCAGCACGGTCTGGCTCACGCTGGTGATGGTGGAACGCATGCCCACTGCCTCACCGCTGCGCGAAGGCGGCGCAGTCAGGTGCGCCAGGCTCATGCCCAGGGGCTGGCCGCATCCCAGCACCATGCCCAGGATGAAGGTCAGGGGCAACAGCGTGGGCAGGCTCTCGCAGAAGGGAAAGACGACATAGCAGGCCGCCGTGAGGATCAGCGCGCCGGCCAGCAGGCGCCATTCGCCATAGCGGCGCGTCAGGACCGGGATGGCGGTGCGCACCGTGAAGCTGCCCGCGCCGAAGGCCCCGACCACCAATCCGATAGCGGAGGCGGACAGGCCGATACGCACACCCTGCAGCGGCAGCAGGAAGTTGAACAGGTCCCAGCCCATGGTGAGGATGCCAGTCACAATGAACACGGCGCGCAGCGGCGGGTGGCGCAGCAAGTCCCCCAGCGGCGCGCGCTGCGCCACGGGGGCCGGCGCCGAGGCCGCGCGGGGCAGGCGCCGGGGTAGCACGAGCAGCAGCGCCGCCACCACGGGGAAGACAGCCAGCACGCCAAAGGCCAGGGCATGGCCGCCGTAGTCGATCAGAAAGCCCGCGAGCAGGGGCCCAATCAGGCCGGACAGGGAAAAGGCCATCGCCATAAGCCCGAAGGCCTGCACCCGTGTGGCCGCCGTGGACAGGATGCCGATGGCGTTGTTCACGGCCACGTGCGCCAGCATGTAGCCCGAGCCGACCAGCATGCTGACCACCGCCAGCAGGCCCAGGCGAGGTACAGCGGCCGCCAGCACGCCCGCAGCCGCCAGGAGCGAAAACCCGAGCAAGGCTGGTGAAAAGAAACCCGAGCGGTCAGCCCAGCGCCCGATCGGCACCGCCACGAACATGGGCACGGCCATGAGCAGGCTCATGATCAGACCGACCTGCCAGGGGCCGGCCTGCAGGGACACTGCCATCAGGGTCAGGGTCAGGCGCATCCCAGCGAAGCCGAGATGGCCCACCGCCAGCAGCGCAATCAGCCGCAGCGGCAGGCCCCGCCAGGAATCGTCTACTTCATCAACTGCCACTGCAGTAGCGTAAACGACGGTCTGGCGTCGAGGTGATGCTCGAACACGCCCCTGACCAGCGCCCCGATGGGGATCTCCTGCATCGGATCGCCCAGGAGGTTCCCCAGCAGGCGCACCCCACCCGCCTGCGGCAGTTCGACCAGGACGACCAGATAAGGGCCGCGGTCCTTCAGGCATGGATGCACGGGATGCCAGACACGTTCCCAGCTGTAGACGCGGCCCTCGGGCGCCACGTCCTCCAACGCCGGGTCGAAGGTGTGGCAGCGGTGGCAAAGCCACTCGGGGCCATGCTGCCAGGTGCCGCAGTGGGCGCAGTGCTGGATCCGCACGCGCTCCTCACGCAGCCCATTCCAGAAAGGGGCGGATAGGCCGTCGGCTTCGGGCACCGGGATGGGCAGCCCCGCGGGGAGGTAGGGTTGCATCGTCTTGTCGCTCACAGCGTGGCCTCCGATCCGAGCAGCAGATTGCTCACGGGCGTGACCATGGGTCCGCCGATCACTAGGGCCACGTCGTGGCGCGGCGCCTGAGAGGTGGAGGTGCCGCGCACCTGGCGCACAGCCTCCAGCACCAGCTCGAAGCCATGCATGTAGCACTCGGCCAGGTTGCCGCCGCTGGTGTTCAGGGGCAGGCGGCCCGAGGGCGCCAGCAGGTTGGCTAGCTGCAGGAAGTCGTTGGTCTCTTCGGGCCGGAAGAAGCCGTGCTCGCACAGGGCCATCATCACGCCGCCAGTGAAGTTCTCATAGCTCTGGACGCTGCCCACGTCCTGCGGCTTCATACCGGACATGCGCCACATGTTGGGGGCCACCGTCGAGAAACTGGAGCTGGCGTAGTTCGGCGCGTTGTGCGAGGAGGCGGCCACGCGCTCGTCCGAGCCGGTGGCCGCACCCAGGATGTAGGCCGGCCGGTTGCGAAAGTGCCGGGCCTTCTCGGCGGGCACCATGATCACGGCGGCGGCGCCGTCGTTCTCCATGCAGCAGTCGAACAGATGAAAGGGCTCGACGATCCAGCGCGAGTTGTCGTATTTCTCCTCGGTCAACGGCTTGCCGTACATCACCGCGCGTGGGTTGGCCTGTGCATGGTGATAGGAGGCCATCGCGATGGCGCGCAGTGCCTCCTGGCGAACCCCGTTGTCATGCATGAAGCGTCGCGCCTTCATCGCGAACTTCTGCGCCGGCGAAAGCACGCCATAAGGCGCCTGCCAGGCCATGTCGCCGGAGATGGTGGGCGCGGTAGGCGCCTGGCCAAAGCGGCCGAACTGTCCCTGGGCCAGGGCGCGAAAGGCCACCACGCAATCGGCCAGGCCGGCGTGGATGGCCGCCGCGCCATTGGCGATCGCGCCGCAGTTGCCACCGCCGCCACCGCCCCACTGCATGCTGCTGGAGCGCAACTGGTGAGCCCCCAGCGCCGCAGCCAGGCGCGAGGGGTCCTGGCGATCGTTGCTGTAGGAGGCGAAGCCATCGATCTCGCGCGGGGAGATACCCGCATCTTCGCAAGCGGCAAGCACCGCCTTTAGTGCCAGCTTGAATTCGGCATCAGGCGACTGCCCGTGCTTGTAGTAAGCCGTCTCGCCGATGCCGACAATGGCCACCTTGCCGCGAAGCGTCCGGTTGTCCATGCGCAAATCGCCTTTTTCCAATGGATGGACCAATACTAGCACGCAGCCTATACTGGCGCGCCCGCCCGACGTCCGTGGGGACGGCGCGGCTGCCGGCATCGCCCCTGCGTGAACAACCACTTCGAACTGCGTGAACTGACCCTGGGCCATGTCCTCGCGCGCCAGGTCGCGCAGCGCCGCGACAAGATCTTCATCACTGAACTGGCCACGCACCGTCAGTGGACATACGGCGCGCTCGACGCGTGGTCCAACCAGTACGCGCATGCGCTCTCGCAGGCTGGCGTCACCCAGGGTCTGCACACCGGCCTGCTGCTGGGAAATTCCGCGGAGCACCTCGCGCTGTTCTTTGCCATCGGCAAGCTCGGTGCCGTCTCGGTGCCGGTGAACACCGCGGCACGCGGTGACCTGCTGACCTATTACTTCGCGCACGCCGACGTGCAGGTCGTGGTGGTCGACGAGGAGCTCGCACCGCGTCTGCTGGAGGTGCTGCCGCAGTTGCCGAATGTCACGCGAGTGCTGGTCATCGGACGCCACGGCGCTGCGGTCTCGCCCGGATGCCTCGCAGCCCTAGGCCGGGAGGCATCGGACCTGCCGATGGCGGCAGCGAAGTCCTCCGCCCACGCGCCCCAGGCGACGGTGAAGTGCGCCGACCTGCTGATGCTATGTTTCACCTCGGGCACCACTGGCCCGTCCAAGGCCAGCATGCTGCCGCACGCCGCCGCCCTGACCTACGGCACCAGCGCCGCGCAGGCCCAGGGCTATCGTGACAGCGACATCTTCTACATCTGCCTGCCCCTGTTCCACAACAACGCGCTGCTCGCCGCGATGGGGGCAGCACTGGTGGTGGGCGGCTCCATCGTGCTGTCCGAGCGCTTCTCGGCCTCGCGCTTCCTGGACGAGATCCGCGAGAGCCGGGCCACCATCACCAACTTCCTGGGCGCCATGTCGTCCTTCCTGTGGACGCAGCCGCCGCGCCCCAACGACGCCGACACTGACCTGCGTCTGGTGAGCCTCTCGCCGATTCCGGGATTCGTGCGCGAGTTCGAACAGCGCTTCGGCCTGAAGGCCATGAGCAATTACGGCCTGTCCGACTTCGGCGTCGTCACCGCGTTTGTGCCTGGCGCGCCCGATGACAAGCTGGGGTCCATTGGCAAGCCGCGCCAGGGCTTCGAGCTGAAGGTCTTCGACGACGACGACTTCGAATGTGCGCCCGGCGAAGTCGGCGAGCTCGTGATCCGTGCCGACGAGGCCTGGCGCGCCGCCACCGGCTACTACAAGATGCCCGAGCAGACGCTGGTGGCGCACCGCAACCAGTGGTTCCACACCGGCGATCGGGTGCGCCGTGACGCCGACGGCTACTTCTGGTTCGTCGACCGCAAGAAAGACTGCATCCGCCGACGTGGCGAGAACATCTCGGCCTTCGAGGTGGAGAAGGTGCTGATGAACCATCCGGCCGTGGCCAATGCTGCGGTGTTCCCGGTGAAGACTGACGCCGGCGACGAGGAGGTGGGCGCCAGCGTCGTGGCGCGCGAAGGCCACGCCCCCACGCCTGAGGAGCTCGCGGCCCATTGCGCACAGAACCTGTCCTATTTCATGGTGCCGCGCTACCTCGAGCTGCTGCCCGAATTGCCCACGACCACCAACCAGAAGATCGAGAAGTTTCGCCTGAAGCAGGCCATGGAAGCCGCGCTGTCGCAGGTGTGGGACCGCGAGGCCTCGGGCATGATCCTGCGGCGCTGAGCAGCGGGGAGCGCGGGGCCTGACGCTACCATCGGCCCATGCGAAAAACCTCCGCCCCCGCTGCTGATTTCCAGGTCGCGCCCGTCGCGCCGCAACGCATCTTCCAGGAGGTGGCCGACCAGCTGCGCAGGATCATCTCGCAGGGCAAACTGCGACCCGGAGACAAGCTGCCCCCGGAGCGCGAACTCGCCCAGTTGTTCGGGGTGAGCCGCAACACCATGCGCGAGGCGCTGCGCGCGCTGGAGCTATCTGGCCTGATCGAACTCAAGCTGGGCGCCACCGGCGGCGCCTTTGTGCTGGAGGGTAGCTCCAATGCCGTCGTCAATGGCATGCGTGACCTGTACTTCCTCGGGGCGATCCCGCCCGAGGCCCTGACAGAGGCGCGCATCGCCGTCAGCGCCTCGGTGCTGCGCGTGGTGGCGCTGCGCATCACCCCGGCCGAGATCGAGGCGCTGGAAGCCAACGTCGCCGCAGCGCAAGCCGCACACCGCGACGGCAACTTCGCCGAGCGCACGCGCCACCACCAGGCCTTCCATGTGCTCCTGGCCAAGGCCACACACAACCCCATCCTCGTGGCCACGATGGAGGGCATCATGGAGGTGACCCGCCAGTTCGTGACAGCGATCGGTCCGCAGGACTGGCCCGCCTATACCCTGGCTTCGCGAAGGCGCCTGCTGCGGCACCTGCGCGCGCGCGACGCAGAAGCGGCGGTACGGGAGATGACCTCGGCACTGCGCAAGTTGCACCGGGGCTACCTGGTCATGGCCCAGGGCGCCAAACCGGGCGAGCCGTTGGGTCAGGCCGCAAAGGCGCCGGCGCGCAAGCGGCGCTGAGTCCTGGTCCGCCTGGTGGAGGCAGGCCTCACCGTTGAAGCGCCAATACAATAAGGCCCAACCAATCATCCTTTGAGCCTGACCAAGCCATGCTGGACAGCGACGGCAGCGCAGACCTCCCCCCGGAAGCGGACCTCATCGTCATCGGCGCCGGTGCTGGCGGCCTGACGGCAGCCCTGGCTGGCGCCCTGCACGGTCTGCAGGTACTCCTCTGCGAAGGGACCCAGCAGGTGGGCGGCACCACCGCCACATCGGCGGGCACGATCTGGATCCCCTGCAACACCCCGAGCCGGGAAGCTGGACACGCCGACAGCCTCGAAGAAGCCATGCGCTACCTGGACGCACTCGTGCCCTCGGGCCAGGGGCGCGCGCTACGCGAGGCCTACCTGCGCAGCGGCCCCGCCATCCTCGACGAGATCATGCGGCGCACGCAGGTGCAGTTCGCCGCGTCCGGCCTGCATCCCGATTACGTGGAAGCGCCCGGCTCAAAAGCCGCGGGCCGCGCCATGTCCCCCCTGCCCTTTGACGGTCGGCTCCTGGGCCCGGCTTTCGAGCGAATCCGTCCGCCCATGAAGCCCTTCATGGTGCTGGGCGGGATGATGGTCGGCAAGGTAGATATTGGCCACCTCGTCGGGCGCTGGCGCTCCTTCACCAGCCTGCGGCATTCGACCGCCCTAGTACTTCGCTACATCATGGCCCGCCTCCGCTATCCGCGCGGCACCCGCCTGGTCATGGGCAATGCGCTGGTGGCGCGCCTGTACGCCAGCCTGCTAGACGCCCGTGTCCCCGTCGCCTTCGGTGCTGTCATGCAAGCGCTCGTGGTCGAAGACGGGCGCGCGCAGGGCGTGCGCCTGCAACTGCACGGTGGCAGGCAGGTGCAGGTGCGGGCCCGCCGCGGCGTGGTACTGGCCGGCGGCGGCATCGGTCACCACGCGCAGATGCGGCGCGAGTTCCTGCGGCCGGGGCAGGACGGCTGGCCCTCACTGGCTTTCGAGGGCAACCAGGGCGAAGCCGTCGCCGCCGCGCGCGCCGCAGGCGCCGCGATCGCGCAGACGCCGGGTCAGGCCGGGGTGCTGTACCAGCCGGCCTCCATCACGCGGGATGCGCAAGGCCCCACGGGCCTGTTTCCCCACATCTTCCTGGACCGGGCCAAGCCCGGCTTCATCGCGGTCGACTCCACCGGCCGGCGCTTCACCAACGAAGGCGAGTCCTACCACCACTTCAGCGACGCGATGGCGCGCCACCATGCGGGCACACCGGCGGTTCCGGCCTGGGCCATCTGTGACGCCGGCTTCGTGCGCAAGTACGGACTGGGGGCTGTGCATCCGGGCACGACCGACCTGTCGCCCCATGCGGACAGCGGCTACCTGGTGTGCGCGTCGACCATCGTCGACCTGGCCCGCAAGATCGGCGTGCCGCCCGCGCACCTGGTGGAGACCATCGCACGTCACAACGTGTTCGCGCAAACCGGTGTCGATACCGACTTCGGCAAGGGCGCCACGGGGGTGAGCCGCTTCAACGGCGACCCGGATCATGCGCCCAACCCTTGCCTGGGGCCCATCGCCCAGCCCCCGTACTGCGCCATGCAACTGTGGCCCGCCGATGCGGCAGCCGCGACCGGGCTGGCGACCGACGAACATGCGCGCGTGCTCACGCAAGGCGGCACGCCGATCAAGGGCCTGTATGCCTGCGGCGGCGACATGGCCTCCATCATGGGCGGCACCTACCCCGGTCCCGGCGCCACCATCGGCCCCGCCATGGTGTTCGGCTGGCGCGCTGCGGCACATGCGGCCGGACAGACGGCGCCTGCGGCATGAGCGAAGCCATGCCGGCGAGCGCGCGCCGGGCCACGCGCATCGCACCGCAGGACTGAAGGTCAGCGCCCGATCGGGCCCCAGCGCACGATGGCCGCCTGGCCGCCGCGGCGCAGGCCGTGGCAGCTATCGAGCAAGGGGGGCCGCGGCCCGTCGTCTGCCGGCGGCTCGCCGCGCCCCTCGCGCCGCAGGTCTAGCGCGGGCCGGATGGTCTGGAAGGTCGCCGTCGCCAGAGGACCGAGGAGCTCGGTCAGGTGCGTGCAGCCCAGGGCGCCGCGAAAGCGCGCCTTCACCGCCTGGTTGAAGCCGGCCTCGATCTTCATGCCCACCAGCTGACCGTAGGCCGGACCGATCTGCCCGCATTCCTCATAGGGGACCTGATGGGAGACTACCTCCACGCCTACGATCACGAACTGGTCGTTCACGGTCAGACGCAGCGTCATCAGGTGAATGGGGTCGCCCGCCTCGCGCGGGCGGGCGCCACGGGCGCGGATGGCGCTCAGCTCATAGGTGCGCACATCAGACAGCTGGCCTTCGATGTCCCACAGGCCGTCTTCACGCTCGTAGCCCTTCATCTCCACCTGCCGGGTATGGCGCAGGCGGCGCGGCGCAGGCGGGCTCAACTCCTTCATGCCGCCTTCTTCGGAGCCTCGACATCCAGGGCGCCTGCTGCACGCAGTGCGGCGAGCTTGGCGGCGTCATATCCGAGGACCTGCGCCAGCACCTCCTCGGTATGCTGGCCGACGGCGGGCGCAGGCTTAGGGTCCACCGTGGGCGTGCCCGAAAAGCGAAAGGGCATGCGAACGTTGGGCATCCAGCCCACCACCGGATGCTCGATGCGCGTGAGCAGATCGCGCGCATGCGCCTCCGGCGAGCGCAGGGCCGCGCCGACGGTTCGCACCTCGCCGCAGGGCACTTGCGCGGCACGCATGCGAGGCTGCCAGTAAGACCAGGGCTGCTGCCTGAACAGGTCGGCCAGGATACGGAATACCTCGTCGCGCCGGGAGATGCGGCCGTTGCGGTCCTTGAGCACCGGGTCGTGGGCCAGATCGGGACGCTCCAGCACCTGTTCGGCCAGGCGCTGGAAGATCTTGTCATTCCCGCAGTTGATATAGAAGGGCTTGTCCTGCGAGTCGAACACGCCCGAGGGGCAGGTGTCAGGACTGGTGTTGCCATGGCGCTGCGGCTCCACGCCCGTGAACAGGTGCTGCATCGTGGCGTAGCCCGTCATGAGCACGGCATTGTCGAACAGGCCCACCTCGATGTACTGGCCATCGCCCGTGCGATGACGCGCCAGCAACGCGCCCAGGATGGCGTTGCATCCCATCATCGCGGTGCTGATGTCCACCACCGGCGAGAGCGTACGCACGCCCTGGCGATCGGGGTAGCCGTTCATGGAGATGAAGCCGCTCTCGGCCTGCGCGATGGGGTCGAAGCCCAGGCGGTCTGCGAACTCGCCTTCGCGCCCGTAGGCGGATACCGACAGGTAGATGATCTTCGGGTTGATCTTCTTCACGCTCTCATAGTCCAGACCGAAGCGCTCCATCACGCCAGTGGAGAAGTTCTCGGCCACCACGTCGGCCTGAGCGATCAGCTCACGCACCAGGGCCAGACCCGCCTCGGTCTTGAGGTTGATTGCCACGCTGCGCTTGTTACGGTTGGTCCACATGTGGGGCGCACCCTGCGCGGGCAGCTGCGGGTGCAGCGGCGGGTAATGGCGAAATTCGTCGCCGCGGCCCGGGGTTTCGACCTTGATCACGTCAGCCCCCATCTCGGCCATGATGGTGGTGGCGTAGGGGCCGGCGATGAAGTGCGTGAAGTCAACCACGCGGATCCCCTCCAAGGCCGTGGGCGCCCCCGCGGGACGCGGCTTGTGCAGAGGCAGCTCGCGGACGCTGTCGAAGTTGCTCGCGGTGGTGGGTGTGCTCATGAAGGAAGAGATCAGCCAGCGGCCTTGTATTTCATTGGTATGACCATTATACTTTCATGGTCATCCGTGTCAACCTGGCACACGCCAAGGACTTTCCCAATGCACCACGACGACCTGCACCGGCTCCTGTGTTTCGAGCAGATCGCGCAGCTCAAGGCGCGCTACTGCCGCTACATCGACACCAAGCAGTGGGACCGCCTGCCAACCCTCTTCACCGCGGACTGCCGCTTCGAGGGCCTGGGCTCGGCGCCGGCGGGGGCTGACGTCGCCACCTTCGTGGCGGGCGTGTCCAGCCGCCTGGCACCCACGATCTCGGTGCACCACGTGCACCAGCCTGAACTGGTGTTGACCAGCAGGGCCACGGCCACTGGTATCTGGGCGATGGAGGACTTCGTCGAGTGGCAGGACGGCGGCACGGTCAAGGAGGCCCCCGGCTCCAAGGGCTTTCGCGGCTATGGCCACTACGAGGAGCAATACCGCTGCGAGAGCGGCACCTGGAAGATCTGCTTCCTGCGCCTGACCCGCTTGCGCATTGACGCGGTGCCCGCGGACAGCCCCGCCCCGCGAATGGGCGCGCGCCAGGCCAGTACCGATTGGCTGGAGCATGCGACGAGCGCGCACCGACCGGGGGCAGCAGCATGATCTTCCGCTCAGGCGTCTTCAGCCGACGCGAGGGCCTGACCGAGGCCGAATTCAATCGCCACTGGCGCGATGTGCATGGCGAGCTCGCGCGCCACATGCCCGGCGTGCACCGCTACCTGCAAAACCACATCCGCGAGCGGCTGTTCGAAGTGCAGCCTTTTCCAAGCCACGAAGTGGGCGGCATCTCGCAGCAGTGGTTCGACGACATCGCCGCGATGGAGCGGTGCGAGCGCTCGCCCGAGTACGCGGCGGTCAAACACGACATCCCAAACTTCCAGGGCGCCATCACCATCCTGGTGCTGCGCGGTGAAACGGTGATCGACGCGCCCGTACCAGATGGTGCGGCCAAGTTGCTCGTACTGGCGCGTCGCCGCGGCGAGGGCGATCCCCCGCCGAAACTGGCCACGACCATTGCATGGGCTCGAGAGCCGAGGCCGCTGCGCTATGTGCAAAACCTCGTGGTGGACCGCTCTCACCCGGTCTCGGCCCGAGTGCCGCAAGGCCAGGTACCGGTCGATGCGATGGGCGAGCTGTGGTTCGCCGATCGCGAGCACCTGCGGCGCTGGTTGGATTCAGACCACGGTCACGCCTTCCTGCACGCGCAGCCGATGCTCGAGCCGCTGGCGGCCTACGCGGTCGACGAGTTGACGATCCTCTGAAGGCGAGCGCTTCAGGCGTCCAGCTTGATGCCCTTGTCGCGGATCACCTTGGACCACGTCGCGTTCTCGCGCCGGATCGTCTCGGCGAATTCATTGCGGCCTGCGCGGGGAACGATGCCGACGGCGCGGAATTTCTCGGCGATGTCGGGCTGCCCCACCACCGTAGCGATCGCCTCGGACAGGCGCGCCAGCACTGGCGCCGGCACGCCGGCGCGGGTCACAAATCCGAACCAGGCCTCGGCCTGGAAGCCCGGCACCACCTCGGCGATGGCAGGCACGTTCGGCTGCAGGGGGATGCGCGCGGGAGAGGCGACGCCGAGCATGCGCAGGCGCCCATCCTGCAACAGACCCGCCGCCGAGCCACTCATCGTAGACACCAGGTACTTGATCTGGCCACCCACCAGCGCCTGCGTGGCGGGCGCTGAACCCGAGAAGGCCACCTTCACCATGCCGTTGATGCCGGCCATGTCGTGCAGCACCTCGGTCGCCAGATGGCCCACACCACCCAGAGCGGCGGTACCCCACTCCAGCTTGCCCGGGTTGGCGCGCGCGTAGGCGATGAACTCCGCCAGCGTCGGCGGCATGGAGGGGTGCGCGAACAGGATCAGGGGCGAAGCGCCCTTGAGCGACAGCGGCGCGATATCACGCAGCGCGTTGTAGTTGGCGCTTGGACTCAGCAGCGGTGCCGTCACCAGGCCGTTGTGGTGCGTGAGGATGGTGTATCCGTCGGCTGGCTGCTGCAGCATGTATTGCGTACCGATCACACCGCCGGCGCCCGGCCTGGATTCGACCAGCACCGGCTGCCCCAGCAGCTTAGACAGCGGCTCCGCAATATGCCGTGACAGTACGTCGTTCGTGCCGCCGGCAGCGCCGGGGTTGATGATGCGGATCGGCTTTTGCGGCCAGGCGTCCTGCGCGCGGGCCCCCAGGGGCAGTACGGCGCCGGCGGCCAGGGAAAGGAGATGACGTCGATGCAGCATGGCGGCCTCAGTTCGTGGTGATACCCAGGCGCTTGATCAGGTCGCCCCACTGGCGGCTGTCAGCCAAGGTCATTTTCTTGAAGTCCTCGCCGAAGGCGGTGGACGGAATGCCCCCGCCCTTGCGCACGGCGGCCTGGAATTCGGGATCAGCCTGCATGTCCTGGATCGCCTTGGACAGCTTGGCCAGCACCGGCGCCGGAATGCCCGCGGGGGCGACCATCCCGAACATCTGGTCCGGCAACTTGGCTGGCGAGCCCACTTCCTTAAGGGAGGGCACCGAAGGCAGCGCGGGGTCGCGTGAGTCGCCGGTCACCACCAGGGGCTTGAGCTTGCCGCCGTTGATGAGGCCGATGGAGGTCGGTACCGACGCGAAGGTGTACTGCACCCGACCGGCCATGATGGCGGCATCGGTCTCGGGGCCAGCCTTGAAGGGAATGTGGACCGCCTTGATGCCCACCGCGTGGTTGAACTCCTCGGCGGTCAGGTGGATGCTGTTGCCGATACCCGACGACCCGAAATTGAACTCACCCGGCTTGGACTTGGCCAGCGCGATGAACTCCTGCACCGTGTTCACGCCCAGGGCCGGCGACACCACCAGCACCTGACGCGAAGTCTGGATCAGGCCCAGGTAGGTGAACGAGGTCGCGATGTCATAGCCGGGACTCTTGATTAGGTGAGGAGCAGACGTGAGCGCCGTACTCGTGCCCATGCCCAGCGTGTAGCCGTCCGGCGCCGCGCGCGCTACCGCGGCCAGGCCGATGGTGCCCGAGCCCCCGAGCTTCACGTCGATGATGACATTGCCATTGAGCCGCTTGTTCAACTGCAAGGCGATGAGGCGGGCCAGTATGTCCACCGCGCCGCCGAAGGGAGAGATGATCGTGATGGGCCGCTCGGGATAGGCTTGGGCCAGCGCGCCAGCGGGCAGTAAGCCTGAGGCTCCGGCAGCGAGGCCGGCCATACCGCCCAGGGCGGTGCGGCGCGAAACGGGATGAGGCATGCAGTCTCCTTTTTTGGCCCAATGGACTTACCAATATGCCGATCATTATCATCGGCCCGACTTCGCGGGCAATAGGGGTTCATCCGGTGTCCGTGCTGACCGAGGCAGGGTGTGCGCTCGCGATGTGACAGCGCGCGCGGCGGCGCTGGTGCGGAATTAGCGGCGTGCGCAACGCAAACCGAACCGCGCGCCGTCAGGCGGCCTGCGATTGGGCTTGATGTCGCGGCTGCGGATTGCACATCGCCTGGCGCCCCGACAGGACTTCCGCGATGATGAAGCCGAAGGTCATCGCTGGCCCCAGCGTGATGCCCCCGCCCGGGTAGCCGCCGCCCATCACGCTCGCGTTGTCGTTGCCGGCGGCAAAGAGTCCGGGGATCGGATCGCCCGATGCATCCATGACGCGCGCCTGGGCGTCGGTGCGGATGCCAGCGAAGGTACCCAGGTCTCCCATCACCACCTTCACCGCATAGAACGGCCCCTCCTGCACCGGCGCTACGCAGGGATTGGGTAGGTGCGTACGATCACCCAGAAAGCGGTTGTAGGCACGCCAGCCGCGGCGGAACTGCAAGTCCTTGCCGTCGGCGGCGCCCTCGTTGTACTGGGCCACCGTGCGTTCGAGCTGCTCGCCGTCGATCCCAGCCTGCGCGGCCAGCTCGCGCAGGGTACGCCCTCGCACCAGGTAGCCCGAACGCAGGTGCGGGCCCAGCGGCAGCGGGAAGGGCTTGGCGTACCCCAGTCCGTAGCGACGCAGGGTCCGGTGGTCGGCGATCAGCCAGGCGCAGACCTCGGGCCCGCTATCGCAATGCTGCTGCATCAGCTCGCCCATGTCGTGGTACGAGTCCGACTCGTTGCAGAAACGCCGGCCCTGGCGGTTCACTGCGATGACGCCGGGCTTGTAGCGGTCGATCAGGTGCGGAAACACGCCTGCAGCGCCTGTCCCGCGCGGCACCAGCGACACCGGGATCCATGCGCCAGCGTTGGGCAACTCACGGGCCACCCCCCCGCCCGCCGACTCGGCCAGGCGCAAGCCGTCGCCGGTGTTGGTGTGCGGCGCCGGCGAGAAATGCTCCCGGCCCGTGGGTGCATGTGGAAACAGCGCAGCACGCCGCTGCGAGTCCTGCGGGAATCCACCGGCGGCCAGTACCACGCCCTTGCGGGCGGTGATGCGTACGGTCGATCCATCGGGTCGCGCGGCCAGCACGCCGCTGACTCGCCCGCCCTCGCGCAGCAGCGCTGTCGCCGGCGTGGACAGCCACAGCGGGATGTCCAAGGCGAAGGCGGTCTTGGCCAGGCGCGCGGCCAGTGCATTACCGTTGGTCAGGCGCATGGCACGACCATGGGTGGCCATCTCCCAGGCGTGCGTCACGAGGCGTTTGGCCACGTACACGGCCGATTTCCAGGAGCGCGTGACGTTGAAGAAGTGACCGATCTCGGCGCTGGAGTTGAACATCATTCCGACGAAGGTGATCTCCCGCAGCGGCGGACGCAGATCCTTGATGCGCTTGCCGAGCTCGCGGCCGTCCAGGGGCGCGGCCATGATGGAGCGGCCGGCCACGCGCCCGCCCGGGCTCTCCGCGTGGTAGTCGGGGTATTCGGGCAGCGGGATCAGCTGCACGTCGGTCTCCTTCATGAAGAAGTCGACCATGCGCGGCCCGTGGGCCAGGAAGGCCTCGATGCGCGCCTCGTCGTAATGCGCGCCGCATTCATGGCGCAAATAGGCGCGCGCTGCCTCCAGAGAGTCAGGTTCGGGCCGGGCGATGGAGATCGGGTTGTTTGGGATCCACAGCACTCCACCCGAGCGCGCAGTGGTACCGCCGTACACGGCATCTTTTTCCAGCAGCAGGACCGACAGGCCCATCTTGCGGGCGGCCACCGCAGTGGACAGGCCACCCGCGCCGGTGCCGACGACGACGACATCGAATTCAACGGCTTGGGCTGCGCTCATGCGAGGCGCTCGCCATGAACCAGGATGGTCGTAATACGCCCAAGTAGCTGCCGCCCGTCATCCCTCAGGGGCAGGCGCTGCGGCGAGCTGTAGGCGGCCGTCATCGCCGCCTCATCGGCGAAGCACAACTCGGCGATGCCATCGATCGGCAGCTGCGCGTAGTCCTGCAGGCGCCCCCCTGTGTCATAGCGGCGAATCACGAGGTGCTGCAGATAGCCGTCGACCTGCGGCAATTGCCGCACCAGGTCCGCATGCCGGCCGAACCAGGCGTCGCGGAACTGGTCCTGGGTGGGCGCCTGACGCGCCAGCAGCATCCAACGGCGAAAGCCGCCGCGCGCCGCTGCGCCACGGGGCGCGATCGGTACGTTGGACAGCGAATCCAGCGAAAAAAGCACCGGCGCGGCGGTCTGCAACTGCGCCAACCACGCGCCCCAGGCAGAACTACCGGCGCAGGCCTGCGCGGCCTGCTCGCCCTCGAAGCACACCTGTACCAACATGCCGATCGCGTCGGCCTGCGGCACCACGCCCGAGCCGCCTGACTGGCCGGCCACCGAGTCGGTAGGAATGTGGCGCAGCACTCGCAGAAGCTGCACCTCGCTCGGCGCGCCCTCGGGTGCAGCACGCAGCGCACGGGCTGCACCTTGAAGGAGGGACGTCGCGGCCCGCGCGTCAGGAGCGTCGGCCAGGCAGAAGGACTTGACGAACATGGAAGCTTTCCGGTGAAGCCGCAACAGCCACAGCAGCCAGCGGCGAAGTGCAAATATTATGTGGTCTTACCATTCATAGCGCCATCCAAGGGCGCCTGGCTTGACCTCATCCCGCCCCAAATCTATCATTGGTTCTACCATTTGGGGTCTCGCCAGACCTCGATAAGGAACTGCCCGTGCTCTCACGCGAAGACAATGAAACGCTCGTCCGGGTCGGCCCGGACACGCCAATGGGCGAGCTAATGCGACGCTACTGGATTCCCTTCCTGCCCTCTGCCGACCTTCCCCCGGACGGCCAGCCGATGCGCGCCCGCCTGCTCGGAGAATACCTCGTTCCCTTCCGCCAGACCGACGGCGCCGGAGACTTGGTAGACCATGCCTGCGCGCACCGGGGGGCGCCCCTGATGTACGGCCGTAACGAGGACAACGGGCTGCGCTGCGTCTACCACGGCTGGAAATTCGGCGCCTCCGGCAAGGTGCTGGACCTCCCGGCTGAACCCGCCAGCAGCCGCATGAAGGACAAGATACGCATCAAGGCCTACGCCTGTCGCGAGCGCAACGGGATGCTCTGGACCTACATGGGCCCCGAACAGGCGAACCCGCCCGCGCTACCGCAGCTCGAATGGAACCTCGTGCCCGCCGAGCGCGTGTTCGTGAGCGTGCGCGTGCAGGAGTGCAACTGGCTGCAGGCCGTGGAAGGCGAGATCGACTCCGCTCACGCAGCCATCCTGCATGGTCGTATCGACGCCCAAGGCGCCATCAACGAGTGGATCGCCAAGCGCGACCTACGCCCCTCCTTCGAGTGCAAGCGCCAGGACTTCGGCCTGAGCATCGCCTCGCGCCGCACGCTCGATGACACGACCAGCTACTGGCGCGTCAACCAGTTCCTGCTGCCCTTCTTCACCCTGGTGCCGCCGCAGTCGAAGTACCCGGAGCTCAGTGGTCACGCCTGGGTGCCAATCGACGACGAGCACACGCTGTGCATCATGTTCTCCTACCACCCCAGCGAGCCGCTGTACCCGAAGACGCGCGAGCTGTTCGAGCAGGGCCATGCCGGGCGCGAGACCGGCCACGCGAGTGCCAACGCCTTCGCGCCACGTCCGCCGAGCGTGCCGTATGCAAACTACTGGACCCGATTCAATCCGTCCAACGCCTTCCAGTTCAACCATGCGTCGCAGGCCACGACCTGGTTCTCGGGCCTGCCAGGCTTGTGGGTGCAGGACGCCGCCTGCCAGTCCGGCGTGTCGCCGGTCTACGACCGCAGCAAGGAGAATCTCGGGGTGAGCGACACTGGCATCGTCGCTGCGCGGCGTCTGCTTCTGGAGTCTGCGCGCAAGCTGCGTGACAACGGCGAGGCGCCTGCGGGCGTGGCTGACCCGGCGATCTTCATGGTACGCGCGGTCTCACTCACCCTGCCCACCGGAGTGCCCTGGCAAGAAGGCGGCGGCCATCACACTCGCGCGAGCCTGGACAGCGGCTTCGGCTACGCGCCCTGAGCCGCTCCCTGGTCAGTCACCGGCGCCGCGCCGATGTGGCCACCGGCTCCCCTTTGCCCTCACGGACCAGGTAATCACTGACCTCTTGCAGGTAGGCCGCCATCGCCTGCATAGCCGCCGGTGCATCGCGACGGCGGATCAGGTCCAGCACGCGCTGGCGCACCACGATGATGTCCTTACTGGGGCGCGGATCGAGCCGGGCCAACAGCGCGCGATACACCTCTGAGAGGGCGTCGAGCATCATCACGATCATGTCGTTGTGCGAGGCCTTGGCGATCAGGCGGTAGAACTCGGTCACCGAGCGCCGGTTGCGTGAGCCCTGTCCGTCCCGGAACAACTCGGTGTGGTGGTCAATGTCACGCTGGATGGCATCGAGCTCCTCCTCGGTTGCGCGCTCACAAGCGAGGCGAATCGCCACACTGGTCAACTCGATACGGGCTTCGGTGATGGATTCGAGTGAGGCCTGGGAGAGCGAAACCATGTCCTTCACGGTCTGGACCAGCCCGCTGCTGTCTCCCGTACGGATGTAGAACCCGCCCTGTATGCCCTTGCGCGCCTCCACAAGGCCGGAAACCTCGAGACTGCGCAGCGCTTCACGCACCGAACTGCGCCCGATGCCGAAACGCTCGGCCAATTCCGTCTCGCCGGGCAGCCGGTCACCGGGCCGCAAGTCACCGCGCATCAACTGGGCGCGAATCTGGTCGCACACTGCCTCGAAAGCACGTCGGGTGCGCACCGGCTGGAACATGTCGCTCATCGGGAAACTCCCCTGCTCGCGGGCCTTCGCAGGTTGGCGTATGCAAATTGTATTGCGCAATCATTGGTTGAACCATAGAATTGTTTTATGGATTTCGATCTGACACCCGAACAGCACGCCTTCCGGGACGAGGTACGCGCCTTCATACGCGAGCGCCTGCCTGACGGAATCCGCAAGCGCCTGCGGGCCGGCCACCCTCCGCGCAAGCAGGACACGGTGACGTGGCAGCGGATCCTTCACGAGCGGGGCTGGGCCGCGCCGCACTGGCCCAAGCATTTCGGCGGGGCCGATCTGGGCCAGATGGAGCGCCTCATCCTGATGGACGAGATGTACCGCGCACCGGCGCCGCTGCCGCAGGTGTTCAATGTGACCATGCTCGGGCCGGTGCTGATGAAATTCGGCACACCCGCGCAATGCGAGCATTTCCTGCCGAAGCTGGCCAACCTGGACCTGTGGTTCTGCCAGGGCTTTTCTGAACCCGGGTCAGGCTCGGACCTCGCTTCTTTGCGCACGCGGGCAGAGCGCGAAGGCGACCACTACATCGTGAACGGTCAGAAGATCTGGACCACCACCGCGCACCTGGCCGACTGGGTATTCGCGCTGGTGCGCACCGACGCGCAAGCACGCAAGCAGGAAGGCATTTCCTTCCTCCTGATCGACCTGAAGTCGCCTGGCATCACGATCCGCCCCATTCACTCGATCGACGGCGAGCACCATCTCAATGAAGTGTTCTTCGACGCCGTGCGCGTGCCGGTCGCCAACCTGGTCGGCCAGGAGAACAAGGGCTGGGACTGCGCCAAGTTCCTCCTGGCGAACGAGCGCACCGGGATCGCCAACGTCGGCCTGTGCCGCGAGCGGCTGGATTACGCGCGCGAGCTCGCCCTGCGCATACCGCAGGGTGGCAAGCCCTTGCTGGATGACCCACGCCTGCGCAGCGAGATGGCAACCCTGGACGCAGAGGTGCGCGCACTGGAAATCACCAACTGGCGCTTCCTGCTCACGCCCAGCGAGCAGCTGCGCCTGCCTGCGTTTGCCTCCGTCCTCAAGCTCAAAGGCACCGAACTGCAGCAGGAGATCAACACGCTGCTGGCCCGCGTCGTGGGGCCCGCCGGACTCGAACGCCGACCGGCCGATGACACGGTCAGAGGGCCGGTGACCCCCCGCTACTTCTACTCGCGCGCCGCCTCCATCTACGGCGGATCCAGCGAGGTGCAGAAGGACATCCTGGCCAAGGCCATCGTCGGTTGACCGGAACCTGCAGATGAATTTCGAGCTGAATGAAGAACAGGTGGCACTGGCGGACAGCCTGCAGCGGGTGCTGGCAGATCACTACACCTTTGACAAGCGCCGGGCTCTCGCCCTCGACCCCCGCGCGCACGACCCGAACGCCTGGTCCCGCCTGGCCGAACTGGGTGTGACGGCCCTCACCTTGCCCGAGGCGCACGGCGGGTTCGGCGGCCGCATGCAGGACCTCCTGCCGGTGATGCAGGCCTTCGGACGTGCGCTGTCGCTGGAACCCTTCCTGCCTTCCATCGTGCTGGGCGCCACGGCCCTGCGGCTCGTCGGTGACGGACCACTGCAGGCCCGACTCTTGCCGTCAGTGGCACAGGGCGCGACCCTCCTGGCCTGGGCCCATGAAGAGGCTGATGGCCGGCACGCCCCCGCATGGACCGGGACGCACGCCAGACAACAGGACGGACGGTGGACGCTGACCGGCACCAAGACCCTGGTCCTATGCGCCGGACTCGCAGATCACTTCATCGTGAGCGCGCGCGTACAGGGCGCGCCGGACGACGTGGACGGGCGTGCCCTGTTCCTGGTGGACGCCAGCGCGCCGGGCACGGACCTGCGCGAGTTCCGGCTGATGGATGACACGGCTGCTGGCGAGCTAGTCCTGCGCGATGCGGCCGCAGCACCCCTGCATGACCCCTTCGATGGCCTCTCTGCACGGCACGCGATCGAAGGGACGGTCCACGCCGGCATCGCGGCCGCATGCGCCGACATGACCGGATCGATGCAGGCCGCATTCGAATTGGCCATGGACTACCTGCGAACGCGCAAGCAGTTCGGCCGCTTCATCGGCGAAAACCAGGCACTACGCCATCGCGCCGCCGACATGCTGGTAAATCTGGAAATGGCGCGCAGCATGGCCCTGGCCGCCGCGATCGCCGCAGATTCCGGAGACGGCGAAGAGGCGCGCCGCGACTTGCACCGTGCCAAGCTTTCCGTCGGCCGCCACGCGCGCCAGCTGGCGCACAGCGCCATCCAATTGCACGGAGGCATCGGGATGACCGAGGAATACGCGGTCGGCCACCACCTGCGCCGCATCCATGTGCTGGACCAGCTGTTCGGCGATGCCGACGCGCACGCCGCGCGCCTGGGTGCCCTCTCGTGAAGACGAAACTGCCGATGACCACACCCATGATCTATCTCGATGACCGCGGCGTCCCTCGCGACGAAGTGCTGCGGATCGCGCAGCAGGCCGCCACCGGGTTCGCGCAACTGGGCGTTCACGAGGGTGATACCGTGGCCCTGTTGATGCGAAACGACTTCGCCTTCTTCGAGGCGCAGCAGGCCGCCGCCATCGTGGGCGCCTACGGCGTGCCAATCAACTGGCACGGAAAGTCTGAGGAAATCGTCTACATCCTGGAAGACGCCCGACCCCAGGTGCTGGTCGCCCATGCCGACCTGCTGGCGCCCCTGCGGAAACTGATTCCCGCCGGAATCCGTGTCTTCGTGGTGCCCACGCCAGCGGAGATCTGCGCACGCTACGACATCGCGCATCCGCAACCTGTAGCGGGCGACATCGTGTGGCGGGAATGGGCCGAAGGCTTCAAGCCTTCCCAGGAGCCTCCCAAACGCAGCCGGGCGACCATGATCTACACCTCGGGCACGACAGGCCGCCCCAAGGGCGTCAAGCGTGAGCCGGCGACACCCGAACAGGCTCAGGCCTATGTGGCGATGTTCTCCAGCGTCTACGGTGTGAAGCCCGGTACGCGCGCCCTGGTCACCGGCCCCCTTTACCACGCCTCGCCCAACGCCTACGGACGGCAGGCGCTGATGATGGCGGACGTCCTCGTGCTGCAGTCGAAATTTGATCCAGAGGAGACGCTGGCCCTGATCGAGAAGCACCGCATCGACAACGCGGTGATGGTGCCCACCATGTTCGTGCGGATCCTCAAGCTACCCGAGTCCGTGCGCAAGCGCTACGACGTCAGCTCGATACGCTGGGTCACACACACTGGCGCTCCCTGCCCCCGCGAAGTCAAGAAGGAGCTGATGGACTGGTGGGGACCTGTGGTCTACGAGACCTATGGCGGCTCGGAGGTTGGTACCGCCACACTCGCCACGCCGCAGGACTGGCTGGAGCATCCAGGCTGCGTGGGCGTTCCCACACCGGGAACACGAATGGCCTTCTATGACGAGGACGGCCAGCGCCTGCCCGAGGGTGAGATCGGCGAGATCTACGCGCGCGTGCCTGCCTACGCCGACTTCACTTACCTGAACCACGAAGAGAAGCGCCAGTCGGTCGAGCGCGACGGGCTGATCAGCCTGGGCGATGTGGGCTACATGAAGGAAGGCCGCCTGTTCCTGTGCGACAGGCGATCGGACATGGTGATCTTTGGCGGGACCAACATCTACCCGGCCGAGATCGAGATGGTGCTGACGCAGTGCCCGGGGGTGAAGGACTGCGCGGTATTCGGAATTCCCGACGACGACTTTGGCGAATCGCTGGCCGCCGCGGTGGAACGCATGCCAGAGTCGAGCATTACCGCCACCGAAATCCAGGCCTACCTGCAGGAGCGGCTGGCCAAGTACAAGGTACCGCGGCGGATCGACTTCCATGACGCGCTGCCCCGCGAGGACAGCGGCAAGATCTTCAAGCGGCGCCTGCGCGATCCGTTCTGGCAGGGTGCGGGCCGCAAAATCTGAAGGAAACACCATGGGCAAATGGCTGGCCTCCACCGAGCACATCGCCTTCGCGGTGAAGGACCGTATCGCCCGCATCACGCTCAATCGCCCCGATCGCCGCAATGCCCTGTCCTGGGACCTGCTGGTGGAATTGCGCGGCGCGCTGCTGGAGGCCGACGATCTCACATCCGTCAGCTGCATCATCCTTGATGGAGCGGGGCGCGACTTCTGCGCCGGCTACGACATGAAATCGGCTTATGCCCGCTATGCGTCGGAAGCTGGCGGGGAGATGCCCTATCGCAGCGGAAGCGGCTCCTTTGACGACGACGCCTGGAAGCTTGAACGCTTTCAGGAGCTGCTGCGAACAGCCTTCGTGGTACACAAGCCGGTGATCGCTCAGGTCCACGGTCACTGCGTCGCTGGCGGAACCGACCTGGCGCTGTACTGCGACCTGGTGATTGCTGCCGACGACGCACGCATCGGCTTTCCCGCCACGCGCGCCATGGGCTCGCCACCGAACCACATGTGGATCTACAACGTCGGGCCACAATGGGCCAAGCGCCTGCTGCTGACTGGCGACCTTGTGACGGGCGCCGATGCGGCGCGTATCGGCCTGGCAGTGGCCAGCGCGCCCGCGGACCGCCTGGAGGCCGAGGTGATGCAACTGGCCGCGAAGCTGGCCACGCTGGACCCTGAACTCATGGCCACGAACAAGCGCATCGTCAACCTCGCCCTCGAACTGGCCGGCGCAGGCAACCTCGCCCGCATGGCCGCCGAGATGGACGCACGCGCGCACCTGTCCCGGGCGAAAAAGGAATTCGATGCAGACGTCGCCGCCCTGGGCTTCAAGGCGGCGGTGCGCAAGCGCGATGAGCCTTTTGGTGAAGGCATCGCACGCCCCAGTTGGTAGACATTTTCAAAAGGAGACACACCATGACCATCCTCCCGACTTCTCTCACCCGCCGCAGCCTCATGGCCGCTACTGCCGCCGCGATCAGCGCCTTCGCGCCCGCGGCCTGGGCCCAGGGCGCCTTCCCGAACAAGCCGGTGCGTATCGTGATCCCCACGGCACCCGGCGGTAACCTGGACGTGCTGGCACGCCTGCTAGCTTCGAAGATGACCGAAGCCTGGGGACAGCAGGTGATCGTCGAATCCCGCCCCGGAGCCAATACGGTGGTCGCAACCACCGCGGTGGCCAAGTCGCCGGCCGACGGCTACACGGCGCTCTTCACGATCAGCGGCTTCGTGCAGAACCTGGTACTGCAAAGCAACCCGCAATACAAGATGACGGACCTGGCGCCGGTATCGCTCGTGGCGAGCTTCCCGATCGCGCTGGCGGCCAATGCCGCCTTGCCAGCCGACGACCTCGCCTCGCTGGTGCGCATCGCCAAGGCGGCGCCTGACAAGTACAGCTTTGCCAGCTACGGCACAGGCTCAGGCGGGCACCTGATCGGCGAAGGCCTGAACAAGGCGGCGGGCATCCGCATCAAGCACATCGCCTACAAGGGCGAAGCCGCCTCATTCACGGATCTCGTGAATGGCGATGTCGGATTGGCCTACGGTTCGACGGGCTTCTACGCCAATCACGTATCTTCGGGCAAGGTCAAGCTGCTGGCGGTGGCGGCCCCCAGCCGGCTCAAGGCCTTCCCGGCGGTGCCAACCTTCGCGGAACTGGGTTATCCGGACATCAACCTGCCGGGATGGGGCGCGATGTTCCTGCCGGCCGGCACGCCCGCGCCCATCGTGGACAAGTTCGTGCAGGAGGTCCGGCGCATCGTCGCCCTGCCCGACGTGCAGGCGCGCATCGCCAGCATGGGCTTCGAGCCGGTGGCGAATACCAACACCGAGTTTGCCCAGGTGCTGCAGTCGGACCTGCAACGCTGGACCAAGATCGTCCGCGAGAACAACATCAAGCTGGACTGATTCGGGGCGATGGTCAACCGAGTCACGCAACTCCTGGGGATACGCCACCCCATCGTCCAGGGCGGCATGCAATGGGTCGGCCGTGCCGAGTTGGCTGCGGCCGTCTCCAATGCGGGCGGGCTGGGCACACTGGGCGCCCTGACGCAGCCCACGCCCGAGGACCTCGGGCGCGAGATCGACCGGTGCCGCACGATGACCGACCGGCCTTTCGGGGTGAACGTCACGATGCTGCCGACGATGACGCCGCCGCCTTACGAGCGCATCTTCAGCGTGATCATCGAGCGTGGGATCCGCGTGGTGGAGACGGCCGGTAACGTGCCCGCGGAGCTACTGGACCGACTGCGCGCGGCGGGCATCACGATCATCCACAAGTGCACCTCGGTGCGGCATGCACTGGCCGCAGAGAAGCGCGGGGTCGACATCGTGAGTATCGACGGCTTCGAATGCGCCGGCCATCCGGGTGAGGACGACGTGCCTGGCCTCGTGCTGATTCCGGCGGCCGTCGCGGCGCTGAAGGTGCCGGTAATCGCCTCGGGAGGTATCGCCGATGGCCGTGGGATGGCGGCCGCCCTGGCGCTGGGCGCGCAGGGGGTGAACATGGGGACCCGCTTTGTCGCCACCCGCGAGGCTCCGGTGCATGACCGCGTGAAGCAGGCGCTGGTCGCCGCGCGCGAGAACGACACACGGCTGGTGATGCGCACGCTTCGCAATAGCTCGCGCGTCCTGAGCAACCCGGTGAGCGAGGAAGTCCTGCAGCTGGAGCGCCGCCCGGGCGGCGCGAAGTTCGAGGACCTCAAGTCGCTGGTGGCTGGGGCCCGTGGACGCGCCGCGCTGGAAAGCGGCGACACCGAGAACGGCATCATCTGGGCGGGCCTGGTGACCGGCCTGATCCATGACATCCCCACCTGCGGGGAACTGCTGGAACGCATGGTGGCCGAGTGCCGCCAGCGCCTGGCGGCGGCGTCTGCCCTCCTGGACTGACCTGCCGTTTCCAGCCGTGGCCAGGTCAGTCGATCACGGCGTGCCCGTTGGCCAGCACCTGCACGTCCCGCTCCCTGACGTCGGCCCGGAAGGCGACGGCGCCATCGGTCAGTCGCCAGCACGCGAGCACGAGGGTCTCACCCGGGAAGACAGGCGCTGACAGGCGAGCGCGGATTGATTTCAACCGGGACGTATCGTGGCCGCAGAACTGCGCCAGTAGGCCGCGACAGGCATTACCGTAAGTGGCCAAGCCGTGCAGGATCGGCCGGGGAAAGCCGGCATTGACCGCCACCTGCGGGTCGATGTGCAGCGGATTGAGGTCGCCCGAGAGTCGATAGAGCAAGGCCGCATCGGCCCGCGTCGGCAGTTCGATGGTCACGTCGGGCGCGGACTGCGGCACCGGCGCTGCGGCGGGCGCGGGTGCATCGCCCCCCTGGCCCTGCGAGAACCCGCCATCTCCTCGCAGGAACAGGACCTGTTCGACGGTGGCCAGCAGACTGCCATCCAAGGCATCGGTCAGCACTTTCTCCACGTGCATCACGGCGCCCTTGCCCTCGCCCTTGTCCACGATACGAGTGACGCGGCTCTCGCCCACGACCGTGCCTGCAGCCGGCAAGGGCGCGTGCACCGTGACGCCCTGCTCGCCATGCACCAATCGCAGGAAGTCGATCCCCAGCTCCTTGCGTTCACGCATCCAGAAACCAGGCGAGGCCAGCACCGAGGCCATGGTGGGTACCGCCACCAGGTCCTTCTCGTAGACATGCCGCAGCGCATCGGGCGCCAGCGGATCGGCGCCACATCCGACCCCCAGCGCGTACAAGATGGTGTCGCGCGCCGAGTAGGCATGCTGCACAGGCCCGGAGCGCCAGGCCTTGGTCTTCGCGTAGTCGATCATCCCGTTTCAGTCCTTCTTGGGCCACTGGAATTGCGCCGGCTCGCGAGCCGCGAAGCGCCGGACGGACTCGCGGAAATAGTCACTGTCCCCGGCGATCGCCTGTGACGCGGCCTCCCGGTCCATCATGGCGCTGAAGTCACTTTGCAGGCTGGCCCGCAACGCCTGCTTGGACAGGCTGAAGGCCACCGGCGAGCCGCCTTCAAAGCTGCGCGCCATGGCCATCGCGCGGGGCATGAGGTCGTCGGGCGGCAGGGCTTCCAGGGCCAGGCCCATGCCGACAGCTTCAGCGGCACCGAACTCACGGGCCGAATAGATCAACTCCTTGGCCCGCTGCAGGCCAACGATCCGCGGCAGCGTGTACCAGGCGCCCACATCAGGCACCAGGCCGATGCGGTGGAACACCATGGCCATGCGCGCACGCGAGCTGGCCAGAACGAGATCGGTCAGCAGTGCCAGGCTCAGGCCCGCGCCGAAAGCCACGCCGTCCACGGCGGCGATAACCGGCTTATCCAGTTCGAGCAGCGAAGTGGCCAGCGCGCGGTAACGCGCCATGTCGTCACGGCGCTGCGCCACGGAGCGTGCGCCGCCCTCGCCCATGCCTTTGACGTCGCCGCCCGCGCAAAAGTCTCCGCCTGCGCCCGTGATCACAACGGCGCGCACGGCCTCATCGGCCTGGAGGGAAAGGAAAGTGGCGGTGAGCCGGTCGGTTGCCACCGCGTCGATGGCGTTCTTAGCCTGCGGCCGGTTGAGGGTGACGACGGCGACCCCGCCGGCACGCTCCAGGAGGATGCTGTCGCCAGCCATATCAGAGGCTGATGTGGAAGCCGCCGTTCACACCCAGGTGCTGGCCCGTGATGTAACTGGCTCCGTCAGAAAGAAGGAAGCACACGCTCTTGACCACTTCGGCCGGTGTGGACCATCGGCCCATCGGGATCTGGGCCAGCATGGTGTCGCGGAATTTCTCGCCGCGCACCACCTCGGTCATGGGCGTCTCGACCACGCCGAAGCAGATGGAATTGGTGCGCACGTTGTAGCGGCCCCATTCGCGGGCCGCGGTCATGGTCATGCCCAGCATACCGGCCTTAGCCGCCGCGTAGTTGATCTGGCCAATCGAACCCTTGCGTCCTGCATCCGAGGAGATATTGACGATGGCACCTCCACTCGTATCGCCACCCTTGGCACGCTCGACCATATGGCGGCCCACCGCGCGCATCCAGTAGAACGACCCCGTGAGGTGCACGTCGATCACCTCCTGCCACTGTTGGTCAGTCATCTTGTCGATCATCGCGGGGCGGATGATGCCGGCGTTGTTCACAAGGCCATGCACCGCACCGAATTTCGCGAGCGCGTCGGCTACCGCGCCATCAGCCACCTTCGGGTCGGCCACGCTGCCGCACACCGCCAGCACGCGCGCGGTAGGCAAGGGCGCCAGCGCCGCCTTCAGCGTGTCCGGGTTCAGGTCCACTGCTACGACGTTTGCGCCGAGATCGATCGCCTGTTCGGTCAGGCCCTTGCCGATGCCCTGACCTGCGCCCGTGACGACGACCGTGCGCCCTTCCAGCGTGACGATGGGGTTCATGTGCGCTCCTTGTTCTATGGTTCAACCAATGATATCCTACCCCCGATCGAACGCCGGAGCAATCGAATGAGCATCAAGCGCAAGGCCTGCATCGCGGGCGCGTACGAACACCCCACGCGCAAAGCCCCCGACAAGACCGTGGCGCAACTGCATGCCGAGTGCGCGCGCGGCGCGCTGGCCGATGCCGGGCTCACGCTGGCCGACGTAGACGGTTATTTCTGCGCCGGCGATGCGCCAGGTCTGGGCGCCAACAGCATGGCCGATTACCTGGGGCTGAACCGGCTACGCCACATCGACACCACGGATACCGGCGGCTCCGCCTACCTCGTACACGTGGCACACGCCGCGCAGGCGATCGCCCTAGGCAAGTGCGACGTCGCCCTGATCACCCTGGCCGGCCGGCCCCGCACCGAGGGCGCTTCCGGTGTAGGTGTCGGCTCGCGCCTGGTCACGCCCGGCACGCCCGACGTGGCGTGGGAGATGCCGTACGCACCGGTCACGGTCAACATGTATGCGCTCGCGGCCGCCCGCCACATGCACGAGTTCGGCACGACGCCCGAGCAACTGGCCTGGATCAAGGTCGCCGCCGCGGCGCACGCCCGGCACAACCCGAACGCGATGCTGCGCGATGCGGTGACGGTGGAGGACGTGATCGCCTCGCCTCTCATCTCGGACCCGCTGCACAAGCTCGATTGCTGCGTGGTGAGTGACGGTGGCGGCGCGCTGGTGGTCGTGCGGCCCGAGATCGCCCGCAGTCTCAAGCGCCCTATGGTCCATATCCTGGGCGCGGCGGAAACCATCAAGGGCCAGATGGCCGGCCAAGTGGACCTCACCTGGTCTGGCGCTGCGGTGACCGGCCCTCGCGCCTTTGAGGAAGCGGGGGTGCGGCCAGCCGATATCCAGTACGCCTCGATCTACGACAGCTTCACCATCACCGTACTGATGCAGCTGGAGGACCTGGGCTTCTGCAAGAAGGGCGAAGGTGGCAGGTTCGTCGCCGACGGCAACCTCATTTCCGGCGTGGGCAAGCTGCCTTTCAATACCGACGGTGGAGGCCTGTGCAACAACCACCCGGCCAACCGCGGCGGCATCACCAAGGTGATCGAGGCCGTGCGGCAGCTTCGCGGCGAAGCGCATCCCGAGGTCCAGGTGCCCAGTTGCACGCTGGCACTGGCCCAGGGCATGGGCGGCCTACTCGGGTCGCGGCATGGCAGTGCCACCCTCATCATGGAAAGGCAATGACGATGACCACCCTGTCCACCGACCGACCGCTGGCCGCGCCCCTGGTCGATGCCGCCACCGAGACCTTCTGGGAGCGCGCCAAGGCGGGCCAGCTGTGCACCCGCGCCTGTACGCAGTGCGGCAAGCTGCACTGGTACCCGCGCCCGGTTTGCCCCTACTGCCAGGGCGACACGCAATGGCGCGACCTATCAGGCCGGGGAACGATCTACAGCGTGAGCGTGACCCGCAAGGCAGGCCCCATCCCCTACGCCATCGCCTATGTCGCCCTCGAGGAGGGCATCACCCTCCTGACCAACATCGTGGACTGTGACCTGGACCAGCTGGCGATCGGCCAGCGCGTACAGGTGGTCTTCAAGCCCGCAGAGGACGGCGCGATGGTCCCGATGTTCCGTCCTGTATGAGCGTCCCCATGCAGACAATGGCGTTCACGCAGGAAAACGGCGTGGGCTGGGTGCGATTCACGCGACCCGAGAAGCACAACCCGCTGGATGTCGAATTGCGCACGGAGCTGATGCAGGTGCTGACCCAGGTGCGCGAGCAGTCCGGGATACGCGCGCTGGTGCTCACGGGAAGCCCGGGCGTGTTCTGCGCCGGCGGCAACCTGCACGCGCTGCAGGAGCATGCAGGCGCAGGCCCCGCCTACTGGCAGCAGCGGATCACGGCCGGACTGCGCCTGACCGACGACCTGTTGAACCTGGGCTGCCCGGTGATCGCCGCCATCGATGGCCCGGCCATCGGCGCCGGTTTCGCGCTCGCCCTGTGCGCGGACATGATCCTGGCCAGCCCCCGCGCGCGCTTCGCGATGGCGCACCTGAGGCTGGGCCTGGTGCCCGACCTCGGCGCCTGCTACCTGCTGCCGCGGGTGGTGGGCCTGCAGCGCGCCAAGGAGCTGGTGTTCTCGACACGCGATGTGAGCGCCGAAGAGGCGCAGCGCATCGGTCTGGTCATGGAGGTCCACCCCAGTGAGACCCTGCAGGCGCGCGTGAGCGAAGTCGCAGCCAGCATGGCGCAGGCCGCGCCCACGGCGGTGGCCTTGGCCAAGGCGGCCCTGAACTGCTCGCTAGATGGCGACCGCCAGGGCGCCTTCCACCTCGAGGCCGCGAGCCAGGCTGCAGCCTTTGCCGCGCCCGAACCCGCGGCGCAGATCGCCGCCATCCTGGCCAGGAAGCGGCCGGCCTTCAACGGCCTGCCGCCCGCTCCGCCCGCCTGATCGGGCTCGATCAGGCGGCCTCAGCGGAAATCCCGGCTGCGCCCTTCCTGTGCCAGCCGCCCCAGCCACGGCGTGAGGTCTTGCCCGCGCCGCGCCACCAGGTGTCGCACCCGCCCGCCGCTGGCCTCGTCGCGCTGCCAGACACCTTCCACCGCCAAGAGGCGCGCCCGATACAGCACATCACGCTGCGCCTGCGCCAACGCGGGCCAGACGATCACATTGACGGTACCCGTCTCGTCCTCCAGCGAGATGAACAGCGTGCCCTTGGCTGTGCCGGGGCGCTGGCGCATGGTCACGATGCCGCAGGCCCGCGCGGGCTGGCCGTCGGCCAGGACCTGCAGCCGCTGCGCGCTGTGCCAGCCGCCGGCGTCCAGCCGCGGGCGTAGCAAGGCCAGCGGATGTCGGCGCAGGGTCAGGCCCGTGGACGCATGGTCGAACACGATGTCTTCGCCTTCGGGGGCCAGGGGCAGTTGCACCGGGTCTTCATGAATCGGCGCCTCGCGCAGCAGCCCCGTCGCGCGCCGCGTGGCGGTGGCCGCCCACACCTGCTGGCGCCGATGCCCCGCCAGCGAGGACAGCGCGTCAGCCGCCGCGAGCGCGGACAGGTCGCCACGGTCCAGACCCGCGCGCAGGGCGAGGTCGTCGACACTCTCGAACACCGACACCCCGCGCGGCACCTCGGGCGGCGGCGCACGCCGTGCTGCCACGATGCGCCGTCCTGCCGCCTCGCCCAGCCCCGCCACCAGGCGCAGGCCCAGGCGCACCGCAGGCTGCAAGTCGTTGCCCTCGCCTGTCACCGGTTCATCCGCTTCGCGCGCTGCGCCTGGCGCTTCCAGCGTGCAATCCCACTCACTCGCCATCACGTCGACAGGCCGCACCTCCACCCCATGGCGCTCCGCGTCCTGCACCAGCTGCGAGGGTGTGTAGAACCCCAGCGGCTGCGAATTGAGCATCGCCGCCAGGAAGCAGGCCGGCTCATGGCACTTGAACCAGCTGCTGAAGTACACCAGCAAGGCGAAGCTCGCGGCGTGGCTTTCCGGGAAGCCGTATTCACCAAAGCCCTCGATCTGCCGGAAGATGCCTTCGGCAAAGTCCTGCGGATAGCCCCGGCGCACCATGCCCTCCACCAGCGGCTGCCTGAACTTGTGCACGCCCC
>JACCDL010477669.1_pt1 | contig 39651 bp, 31 predicted proteins | sample 7441931 | NCBI WGS metagenome assembly JACCDL01 (sample SAMN15323437, study PRJNA562643) | freshwater metagenome | isolation source: river surface water | place: USA:Blue River Watershed | collected 2017-08-16
GCGTTACCACGCATCGTGGCAGCTATTTTAGAAAATAATCAGACACCAGAGGGAATCAAAATACCAGCGGTTTTAGTGCCATATACAGGCTATACGCACATTAACTAATTCCCTCAATACTCAGTCGAAAGCCCTCGCCGTGCAAATTTACTAATTGTACGCGAGGGTCTTCTTTTAGCATCTTGCGCAACTTAGTCATATATACGTCCATGCTACGCGCATTGAAATAGGTATCATCGCCCCAAATTAACTTCAATGCATAGGACCTAGAAACCGGTCGGCCTAAGTTCTCGCATAACAACTTCATCAACTCGTTTTCTTTGGGTGTAAATTTTTGCTCCTCCCCGAAACGAATCAACTTCATCTTTTGGGGCCAATACGTAAATTCTCCCAAGGAAATTTCATCTGCTAAACTTGGAATTACTTTGTCTGTTTGGGTCCTCCGCAAGACTGCTTCCATGCGTGCAACGAGCACATCCATGGAAAATGGTTTAGTCAAATAATCATCGGCACCTACTTTGAAACCTTGAAGCGTATCCTCCTCCATGGCTTTGGCAGTTAAGAAAATAATGGGAACATCCAGGTGGGTAGCACGGATATCTTTCGCGAGCGAAAACCCATCTTTCTTGGGCATCATGACGTCCAAAACGCATAAATCAAAAGATCCTTTCACGAAGCAATCTAAAGCCTCGTCACCATTCTGCGCCCACGTCACGGCGTATCCTTTCTTTTTCAAAAATTCGGCCAATAACAATCCTAAGTTAGGATCATCTTCTGCTAATAAAATGTTAGTCGTTTGTGCCATATGGTATCGTTATTTCAAAGGTACTTCCTACTCCTAACTTACTGTTTACTTGCACGTTACCACCATGTGCCTCCACAATTTTCTTTACATAACTCAAGCCCAATCCAAAACCTTTGACATTATGAACATTACCTGTAGGCACGCGATAAAATGGCTCAAAAACAGCCGACAGTACTTCTTTTTGCATCCCCATCCCCTGGTCTTTGACTTGAATGTGTATACCTAGTGCATCAGAACGCGTTTCAATATCGATGCATGGCGCCTCCGGACTATACTTAATGGCATTATCTAATAAATTATTCAACACATTAGCGAGGTGCACCTCATCGGCAACAAGTTGGTGTACATCTGCATCCAAATGAAGATCTAATGCTCCTTGATGTGTTTGAAGTAGCGGCGCGTTCATATCCGCAACTTGCTGAATCAAGGCGTGAATATCAATGGACTTCTTCTTTAATACAATCTCCTCGCGCTCCATTTGAGCCGTCTGAAGTACCCGTTCGACTTGTTGGCCCAAGCGAATATTCTCATCCTTTATAATCCCCAAATACCTCAAAATCGATTCGCTTTTGGCCGCTTGTGGTTCCTCTTGAATCAATTGGGTAGCCAATGAAATCGTAGATATTGGCGTCTTAAATTCATGAGTCATATTATTGATGAAATCATTTTTGATTTCGGCCAATTTCTTTTGCTTGATAATGGTCATCATTGCGATGTAAAAACAACCGATCATGATCAGGAGTAGAACCCCTGAACCCATTAAATTCAATCCCATGGTTTGCCAAATAAACCCATTTGTATCAGCAAAATTGACATGTAAATATTGCCCCGAGGCATGTAGGTCATTGGGGAATAAGGCGGCAACAAACTGAGATTTTTGCTTTTTAATACTGGCATGAGAGGTGTATATCCAATCGCTGGTTGGCTTAGGATTCGCAGGGCCAATCCCAAACACAAAACCCAAATTGATTTGTTTGGCTGCCAACTCTTTTCGAACGAGGCTATCGATGTAATGTGGCTCCACGCGCTCTGTAATAGGACGTTCTTTGAATAAATAATCGGCAAAAACTTCTTTAGCTAACGCTGTTTTGCGTATCACCTTGTCAACATCTTTTTTCGCAAAAGAGTCGGCAGGAACATTCTGTTTTTTCGAAAGCTTAGTATTCGCAACTAAGGTAGACACGTTTCTTTTTCGAAAGCGCCGTTTAACCTCCTTAAATTTTCTTTTTAGTTTTTGCTCTTCATTCATCTTTTGCGTCAAACGCGGATTGAATAAATCAGCTAGTTGCTGGTCCTCTTGCAAACGCCTTTGGATTTCTAATTCTGGATCTACGTCCACGCGGTATTCTTCAGTTATCTCGGCTATTTGACCATTCGGCAACAAAAAAGATTTGCGTACATACATGATATCGGATCGCACTTCATTTTGAATGGCTCCTCTAGGGCTTCGCAAATTTCCCTCAGGACCAATAAATGCTACTTCTGGATGATCCTCCTCCGATATCGCTTCCTGCCTTGGTTTGGATACAGGTTTAGGTTTGGCGGCTAATTTGGCAGCTAGTTCCTTTATCTTTTGCTGCTGTCCCACGTAGGTTTGATGCCGTTGCGCGAGCATTACAAGTTCCTGTTTCTCTAACTTTCGGACTACTTGAGCTAAGCCATCTTGAACATCGGCAGCGAATTGCTCTTTTTTGGTTTCGAGCATGAACCCGAGCCAATAGGCTTGAAATGCAATCAAACCCACTAAGGCGAGGGTCATGAAGCCGATAATCCACCTGATTTTTGACTGAGTCATGTATGACAAAATTAGAAAGCACAAATTTATTAAAATGCCGCGAGCAAAAAAGTGGCCTTAACACTTCTTAACAAACAGGTTTAAAATCCATTTCGTAAGTTTGCTCCAGATTAAAAAACTAACATATGAAACATCTATTCATCACCGCCTTAGCCGCTGGTCTATCCACTGCCGCTTTTGCACAAGAAAAAAAAGAAGCCATGGTTAAAATCGTTATCAACGAGAATGGCAAAGAACGCATCATCGAAAAAAAATTTAGCGACCTAGATCAAGCTGATGCTGAGGTAAAAAAATTAAGTGATTCATTAGACATCAATATTTCTGCCTCAGGTGGAAAGAAAAAAATCGTTCGCGTAGACGTAAGCAAGAGTCATACACGCGGTAATGATAAACCAGGAAATGTCATTATCGAAGACATCGAAGGTGGCATGGAAGGCGGTCCTGACAAGCATGTGATTATCCGCCGCGTAGGTCCAGGAATGAATCCGCGCAAACCTGATGCCCCTGATTTTCACGGCAAGGAAGGAAATGTAATGATCTTCCGTGGCGAAGGTGGTCCAGAAGGCTTGGATGAAAAATTTGACATTCAACTCGATGGCCCCGGAAAACGCATCTTGAAACTGGCCAAAATGGGTAGAGAAATGTCAGCCAATGAATCGAAAACTATTCATGGCTTACATGCTATTCCTAACAAACCCTTCAATGGAAAAATAAGTGTAGATTTCAACGCCCCAGAAAAAGGAAACGTGACAATCTCAGTTATGGATGTGAACGGTAAAGAATTAGCGAATGAGCAAATCAAAGATTTCCAAGGAGATTACCTAGGACAAATCGACATCAAGAAAGCTGGTGCAGGTGTATACTTTATACGAGTTAGCCAAGGTGCCGATGGAGCTGTACAAAGAGTTAAAGTTGATTAGATAAAAAACCCCAGGCCTTCGGCCTGGGGCATTAGATTAAATCCGTCTAAGTCAAAACCCTGAGCTTACGCTCGGGGTTTTTTAATTTCCCATATTCGCCCATGCGAAGGCATACATATCTGCGGTTAGTTCAATCAACTTGGCCGTATTACTTGATCCATGACCACTGTTTGTATCTATCCGAATGATGGTAGGTTTTTTACCCGTATTTTTTTCTTGTAAAGTTGCCGCATACTTAAATGAATGTGCGGGTACCACGCGATCATCATGATCCGCCGTAGTAATCAAGGTGGCAGGATAGGCTTTCGCTTCAATGTTGTGCAAGGGAGAATAGCTATACAAGACCTTAAATTCCTCGGCATTATCACTTGAACCATAATCTGCAATCCAGTTCCACCCAATGGTGAACTTCTGGAAACGCAACATATCCATCACACCCACTCCGGGTAATGCAACGCCAAACAATTCGGGATGCTGATTAATCGCTGCTCCTACCAACAAGCCTCCATTTGATCGACCCGAAGCAGCTAAATAGGCTGCCGATGTATATTTCTGACGAATCAAATACTTGGCTGCATAGATAAAATCATCAAACACATTTTGCTTTTTGAGCTTCATGCCTGCCTCATGCCATTTTTCGCCGTATTCACTTCCACCACGCAGATTAGCCAGTACATATACGCCACCTTTCTCCAACCAAGCCATCAAACTCGCCGTGAAACTTGGCGTCGAGCTAATGTTAAATCCACCATACCCATGCAAAATCGTAGGATTCTTTCCGTTCAGCACCAATCCTTTTTTACTAACAATAAACATTGGAACTCGTGTGCCATCCTTACTTGTGTAAAATTTCTGTGTAACCTGGTAGTCTTCTGGTGTGAAGGCTAATTTAGGCTTCTGGAATACCTTACTCGTATTTTGAACAATTTCGTATTTGTAAACCGTGGGTGGGAAATTAAATGATGAATACGTAAAGAAAACATATGTATCTTCCTTTTTGCCCTGAAAACCACTTACATTCCCTAATCCGGGTAAGCGAACAGACCCAAGTGCGATCCCATTATAATTGTAAATCAATGTCCGGGAGGTAACATCTTTTGAATAGGTTAAATACAAGCGATTACCAGCCGTTGATGCAAATTGCAAAGGCTCCGCTCGCTCAGGAATAAGAGGCTTCCAATTTGACTTTTCTGGCTTCGCTAAATTTACGTCAACTAACTTCTGGTTGGGTGCCCCATCATTTGTCTGTAAAATCAATCGGTCACCATCATTATCTACCACTGAATAGTGAAACTGTGAAGGCTCGGCAACAATCGGACGAAATACATCGCCGACAACATCGGTGCGAATAAACCAAAGTGCATTTCCGTCCAATCCCTTACCACGATCACTTATCGTTAAATAGGCAAATTTCTCATCATCCGAGGTGCTTACTGTATGAAAACGTTGCCCATTGCGCTTATCCTCATAGACTAAGCGATCCTGCGCTTGTGAAGTCCCGACGGTATGAAACCAAACTTGGTGATTCTCATTCTTCGTACTTAACTCTTTTCCAGCTGCGGGCGCCGGGTAACGTGAATAATAAAAGCCATTACCCTTCCAGGCAACTCCACTGACTTTTACCCATTGAATTTCATCGGCTAAATCCTTCCCCGTCTCCATATCACGCACCGTATAGGTCTGCCAGTCACTTCCTCCCTTACTCAACCCAATGCACGCATAGCGGCCATCTTTATTCAAGCTAAATACAGTTAAGCGTGTAGTGGCATCAGAGGATAGTTTATTGGGATCTAAAACCTCCTCGGGCGTACCATTAAGGCCTTTTTGGCGATAGAGTACCGATTGATTTTGCAATCCTGAATTTTTATAAAAATAGAACCATTCCCCACGACGTGTAGGTGCCGATAACTTTTCATAATTACTCAACACTTCGATCCGTTTTTTGAATGCTTCGCGCAAAGGCAACTTTTCTAAATAGCCAAAACTCACTTCATTTTGAGCCTTTACCCACGCCTTAGTATCAGCACTGTTATCATCTTCTAACCACCGATAGGGGTCTGCCACGGAAACCCCATGATATTGATCTTGTTGATCTACTTTACGCGTTTTTGGATAAGTCAATTGGGCCATGGCATGCAGGCTTACGCCAATGAATACAAGTAAAAAAAAATGTTTCTTCATAATTAGCTAGTTTTGATGAACCCAAAGAACTGCATCTGCGGTGATTAAGCCTTTGGCATTTTTTGTGTAGACTAAAACATCTGCAGTAACGGGATCTGCAAAGGTATATGTTCCGAGCGAAACCCATCCTGATTTCATCTCTTCTGTTAATTTCAAGGCTACTGGAAATTTTGTCTTTCCTACATAGACCTCCAGCTGAATCGTCGTAGCGCCCAGTGATTTGGGCAAAAAATAATACGCTTGATAAACTCCTTTCATAGGTGTACGAGAGTTAAAACGTACGCGCGCTCCTAAATCATCATTAGAAAAAGTAGATAAATACCCTTCACCATATCCATTAATTTTATCCGCGACTTTGTTCCATGGCCCAATAATCTCAACCATGGATTGATTCGCGTCATCGATTAAGATATCGGGACGTGACCCATCCATCCTGGGATTAAATTTAAAATAGCGCTGGATTTCTTCTTCTTTGACCTCGCTCACTGAAATACCTTTCTGCAAGGCTTCCAATGCCCGAATGACTGCTATTTGAATTGCATTTAGCGCAGTCGATTCATCTACCTGCGTGAGCATAAATATGGGCGCCTGCGCGTTGTTCCAATTAATTTTTGATTTTTCAAGGTGCTTGTTGGTACCATCCCCCGCAAAACCAGCCTTCGCGAGCAACTCCGCATGTAGACTACAATCAATCACTTGTTTTGCTTTCACTATTCGCGATCCTTTACTATCTGAAAGCGTCAATTGGTGAATCTGAGACTCACTTGTTTGCACCTCTTGCACGTGCATTCCCTCCAAAACAAGGTATTCGGATTGCTTTTGATAGCTGGCCAGTACTTGATTTTTGGCCACATTTGACGCTTCAAATACATCAAATTTACCCACTTCCTTTCCTAGCCTTCGGTAAAAATCCCAAGCTAAACCTTTTATCTCGGACCGGTGTAGCTGGTTCGAAACAGCAAGTTCCTCGCTCGATTGTGGTAAAATCAAAAGTGTTTTCTTGCCCGCAACTTTAGCCGCATGGGCAGCTAGGTGGGCGCTTACGTTTGAGCCATAGATGACTACATCTACAGACTGGACTTTTTGTCCCCAGCAGCCATGTGCGACTAGTAAAAAAATAAAAATTACGCGCATGCCATTAAAATAAAGTCCCGGTTTGCGCTTTAGGAGCAATTCCCACGTGATGATAAGCCTTTTCTGTAGCCTCACGCCCACGCGAGGTGCGCTTTAAAAATCCTTCTTGAATTAAAAACGGCTCATATACTTCCTCAATCGTTTCTGCTTCCTCACCACAAGCGGTGGCGATGGTGGTAAGGCCAACGGGCCCACCCTTGAATTTTTCGATGATCGTCATTAAAATCCGATTATCCATTTCATCCAATCCATTTTGATCAACATCCAGCGCATCCAAAGCAATTTGGGCAATACGCACATCAATCTCCCCATTGCCTTTTACTTGGGCAAAATCACGTGTTCTACGCAAGAGATTATTTGCGATACGCGGCGTACCGCGGCTCCTTCGAGCAATTTCATAGGCTCCAGACTCCTCAATTGGCATTTTGAGAATCTGTGCCGAACGCTTCACAATGGTGGTGAGCAATTTAGCATCGTAATATTCCAACCGGGCATTAATCCCAAAACGGGCACGCAATGGAGACGTTAATAATCCAGCACGCGTAGTAGCTCCAATCAAGGTAAATGGATTCAAGCTAATTTGAATACTACGTGCATTGGGACCCGAATCCAGCATAATATCGATTTTATAATCTTCCATGGCAGAATACAAGTATTCTTCCACAATCGGATTTAACCGATGTATTTCGTCAATAAATAGTACATCAAAAGGTTGAAGATTGGTCAATAATCCCGCTAAATCAGAAGGTTTATCAAGCACAGGACCAGATGAAATTTTTAAGGTAGAACCCAACTCATTCGCAATGATATGCGAGAGTGTTGTCTTACCTAAACCAGGAGGACCGTGCAATAAGACATGATCTAATGCTTCCTCGCGGGCCTTGGCAGCGCCAACAAATACTTTCAGGTTGTCAACTATTTTTCCTTGACCCGCGAAATCAAAGAAACTCAAGGGCCGTAAGGCCTTGTCGAACTCTTTTTCCTGTGGATTCAATGCTTCCGCATCACCTGTTAAATAATCTTCCCGCATAAGGCGTTGTGAATCAAAAATTGAAATCAAAGATAATTTTTTTATTGCGAAGATTTTATAGTTTTGAAAAACCTTATTGTTAATCATAAACCTATGACCTCTATCTTTATCGGCGAACTTGCCGGAACTGCTACGCTATTATACCTTGGAAATGGCGTTGTAGCCAATGTCCTCTTAAAAAATACAAAAGGAAACGGAACTGGTTTACTCGCTATTGCAGCCGCGTGGGCATTTGCCGTAACGATTGCCATATACGTTTCTACCTATTTCGGTAGTGCAGGTGCACATTTAAATCCCATCGTTACGATCGCTGACTGTGCTAAATCAGGTGACTGGTCCTTGTTTCCAACGTTCGTGGGTGCACAATTACTAGGCGCTATGCTAGGCCAACTCCTCGTTTGGATTCACTACAAACCGCATTACGATATCACAGAAGATCCAGGTGCGATCAAAGCATCATTTTGCACAGATCCTGCGATTAAAAATACGCCATTCAATTTTATTTCGGAAGCTTTTGCCTCCGCACTCGCGGTCGTTGCATTAGGCACGTTTAGCATGATAGAAACAGGATTGGGCCCATTTTTAGTGGGCATTTTAGTGTGGGCTGTGGGCCTCGGATTAGGGGGAACTACGGGTTACGCCATCAATCCTGCGCGTGATTTAGGACCCCGAATTATGCATGCCATTTTACCAATCCCCAATAAAGGAAGTTCTGATTGGGGCTATGCCTGGATTCCTGTTTTAGGGCCAGCTGCCGGTGCACTTTTGGGCGCCTATATTTTGACTTTAAATTAAACCAGCTATGTATATTGGATCCATTGACCAAGGGACAACGAGTTCGCGGTTTATCATATTTAATAAGGCAGGGGAAATCATTTCCGTTGGCCAAAAAGAACATAAACAAATTTATCCGCAAGCTGGATGGGTGGAACATGACCCGGATGAAATCTGGAAAAATACCCAAGAGGTCATTGGATTAGCATTAGGAAAAGCAAACTTATCAGCCAAAGATATTGCCGCCGTAGGCATAACAAACCAGCGTGAAACCACTGTTGTGTGGAATAAACATACGGGAAAACCGTATTATAATGCTATTGTATGGCAGGATACGCGCGTTGGTTCTGAATTAGCCGAACTGGCAAAAGATGGTGGCATGGATCGTTTTCGAGCAAAAACGGGATTGCCACTCGCTGCTTATTTTAGTGGTTTAAAATTACGCTGGTTACTGAATAACATTGATGGCCTCCGCGCAGATGCCGAAAAAGGAGACGCACTTTTCGGCAATATGGATACGTTTATCGCTTGGCATTTAACGGGTGGATTACACATCACCGACGTAACGAATGCGAGTAGAACACAGCTGATGGATTTGGCAACCTGCCAGTGGGATGATGAAATTTTGGGTATTTTTAATATCCCTAAAATCATGTTACCGGAAATCAAATCAAGCTCCAAAGTATATGGACTTGCCAAGGGCGTTTTAAGTGGCGTTCCACTGGCTGGAATATTGGGAGACCAACAAGCTGCCTTGGTGGGGCAGACGTGTTTCAATCCTGGACAAGGGAAAAATACCTACGGAACGGGTTGTTTTTTACTCATGAATACAGGCGAAAAACCTGTGCCATCGAAACATGGATTATTAACCACAGTAGCCTACCAGCTGGGCGACGAGCCGGTGCATTACGCGTTAGAAGGATCTGTTGCCATTACTGGCGCATTGGTACAATGGCTGCGTGATAACTTGGGAATCATTAAAAATAGTCCAGATATTGAAAAATTAGCGAAGGAGGTTGATGACAATGGCGGTTGCTATTTCGTTCCCGCATTCTCGGGACTATATGCCCCTTATTGGAAATCAGATGCTCGCGGGGTGATCGTTGGCCTAACACGCTATGTCAATAAATCTCACATTGCCCGTGCGGCCTTAGAGGCAACTGCATTTCAAACATGGGAGGTACTCGAGGCAATGGAAAAAGATGCCGGTATTCCGATAACATCTTTGCGTGTGGACGGCGGCATGGTGGTCAATCAATTATTGATGCAATTTCAAGCAGATATATTAGGTGAAGAAGTGATTTGTCCAAAGATCATTGAAACCACGGCCTTAGGTGCGGCCTATGCAGCTGGCCTTGCCGTTGGGTATTGGGAAAATCTAGATGACCTTCGGAAAAATTGGGGAATAGCCCATACCTGGAAAAAACAAATGCCGGCGGAAAAACGCCAGCATTTGCAAGGTCAATGGAAAAAAGCCGTTACGAAAAGTTTCGATTGGGCGGAAGATTAAGCACGTTTAATTTTGACGGCTTCTACCTTTGTTGTCCCATATGCAGGACAGTACGTAGGTTGTGCACAGGCACTTAAGAGTAATCCGGCCAATACACTACATGCAATAAGCTTTTTCATATCTTGTTGGTTAAACTGTGACAGGTATTTTCTTTACCTCAGGCTTTTGCTCTGCAACAGGCTCTTTCATCTCATTATAGCCTAAGATTTGTAGCATTGTTCCACTTGACTGCTCCTCTTGGAACAAACGCGTTGTAATCGTCCCATCCTCTAAGCGGTCTACTATGACGTGCTTCGGAGCAGGAATTAAGCAATGTTGGATTCCACCATACCCACCTAAAGATTCTTGGTAGGCACCGGTATGGAAAAAGCCAACAAACTGGCGTTCTTGGTCTTCCTCAAATATAGGTAAATATAAATCGGAGCTATGTGCCTCTGTATTATAAAAATCCATGGAGTCGCAGGTCAAGCCCCCCAAGTTTACCTTTTGGTATGGAGAACTCCAATTATTCACAGGAAGCATGATGTATTTCTGGTTCATACCCCATGAATCTGGCAATTGGGTAATAAACGATCCGTCGATCATATACCACAACTCCTTATCATTCTGTAATTTCTGGTCAATAATCTCATACAAAACAGCTCCGCTCTCTCCTACCGTGTATGAACCAAATTCAGTAAAAATATTCGGAACAGGCACATTGTTTTTATTGCATATCCAAGAGATTGATTCTACAATCTCGTCGACCATCGACTGGTAATCGTAATTAAATTGAAGCGATGTTTGGATCGGCAAACCACCTCCTAAATCGATCGAATCTAACTCAGGACAGACCTTTTTTAATTCACAATATTTGTAAATAAAACGGCTTAATTCCGACCAATAGTAGGCTGAATCTTTGATTCCCGTATTGATGAAGAAATGAAGCATCTTTAGATTAAACTTCGGATTTGGCTTAATTTTCTCCTCATATAAAGATATTACATCTGAATACCGAACGCCTAAACGCGAGGTATAAAATGCAAAATCTGGCTCCTCATCAGTAGCGATACGGATTGCTAAATTCGCCTTCTCGGCAGTCACCGACTTCTCATAGAAATCGATTTCTTTTAAATTATCAAGGATAGGAATACAGTTAAAGCCATCATTGATAAGTTCTGATATATACTGTGTATACAAAGGTTGCTTGTAGCCGTTGCACAGAATGTAGGTCGACTTCGACACTTTCCCCTGCTTGTACATATCCCGGATAATAGGAATATCAAATGCACTGGAGGTTTCTAAATGCACATGTTGTTTCAATACTTCCTCTAAAATGAAAGAGAAGTGGGATGATTTTGTGCAATAGCAATAGGTATAATTACCCTTGTAATTATATTTCTTAATGGCATTACGAAAAAGCAATTTGGCATTTTCGATATGCTCTGAAATTTTGGGCAGATAGGAAACTTTTAACGGCGTGCCGTATTGCTTAATGATTTCCATTAAGGGCACGTTGTTAAATAACAACTCATTATTCTCATTGATATTGAATTCCCGGGTAGGGAACTCAATGGTTTGATCAATTAGATCGACGTAATTTTTCATTCAGTCTGATGAATTGTACCCAAGCGAACTTGAGTTTGTGGAAAAACGTGCAAAACTGCAATAAAAGTATGTACTTTGCAAACGAATTACGGATTAAGTTATTATGCCAAAAATACATTTTATCGCAATCGGTGGCGCTGCCATGCACAATTTAGCACTTGCCTTAAAATCCAAAGGATTTGAAATTACGGGTTCAGACGATGAAATTTACGAACCCTCCAAAAGCCTTTTGCAAGCAAATGGGATCCTACCGGACGCATTTGGCTGGTTTCCAGAAAAAATCACCTCGGAATTAGATGCCGTTATTGTGGGAATGCATGCACGTGCCGACAACCCGGAGTTATTGCGCGCTCAAGAATTAGGCATAAAGATTGAGTCCTACCCTTCATTTTTGTACGAACAAAGTAAAAATAAGCAGCGAATCGTCATCGCAGGGAGTCATGGGAAAACAAGTATTACCTCCATGATTTTACATGTCCTTAAAACACGCAAGCGTAAATTTGATTATTTAGTAGGTGCGCGAATTGAAGGTTTCGACCTAATGGCTTCACTTTCGGATGCCCCTATTATCGTAATAGAAGGAGATGAATACCTCGCTTCACCTATTGACCGACAAGCAAAGTTTTTGCTATATCAACCCCACATTTGCTTAATCTCAGGTATCGCTTGGGACCATGTCAATGTATATCCGACGTTTGAATCGTATACAGATTCGTTTAAAAAATTAATTCAAGATTTACCCAAAGCTGGGTTTTTGATGTTTGATGAAACGGATCAGGTACTCGCAGATTTGACTGAAAATTGTCCGGAACACACCGAAAAAATTGCTTATCAAGCACATGCATCTTCCATACTAAATGGCCAAACCATTTTAAAAGGAGAAGATGGCAAAGATTATCCGATTCAGGTTTTTGGCGAACATACGTTGAAAAACTTAAACGGAGCACGCTTAATCTGTGAGCAGATTGGTATTTCGTCGACCGAATTTTACGAAGCAATCCAAACATTCAAAGGTGCGGCTAAACGACTCGAATTAGTTGCTTCCACGGCAAATGAACTATTCTATAAAGATTTTGCACATGCACCCTCAAAAGTAAAAGCCACGACAGATGCATTGAAAAATCAATACCCTTCGCGTAAACTAGTTGCGTGCTTGGAATTACACACCTTCAGCAGCTTGAATCCTACATTTTTACCTCAATATGAAGGAACACTCCAAGTAGCTGATGATGCAATTATATATTTGAGTGAGCATGCGCGCGAAATCAAACGCATGGACCGAATCGAAGAAGCTGTAGTTCAAGCCTATTTCAAGCACCCAAATCTCCGGGTAATCCGTGATGTAACTGCGTTAAAAGAGGCTTTGGTCGCTCAAACGTGGGGAAACACCAACCTACTTATGATGTCCTCGGGGACATTTGATGGATTGGATATGCCGGCACTTGGAAAGGAAATTGGGATGTTACCCGTTTAGCAATTGATCTAACTCTGTTTTAAATCCGGTTAACAAAAGCTCTTTCATACTAATCTTCCGCTTTTGAGTATTGATCTTGCTTTGGGTAAGTTTTTCTTCCATTAGGCGATCGCGTTCAGCTTGTGCAATAAATTCGTCAAGTTCCCCACGCTCCTTTTTTGTCATGTAATCCATTTGATTAATCATGATTTTCAATTGCTCGATCCGAGGCTTATCATTTAAAGCGGGATGGCGATAGGAAATCACGCGTAACAAATAATTCATTTCAAAAATCTTATCGCAGGCGTTGCGGAAGCGTTCTGCCATGCTGCGATCTACGGTCTTTACTTGAGCTGTTACCTCTTTCCACTTGATAAGGTAGGCTTTGGCAAGGTCTGCAGTAGCTGGCATGTTAACTTGATCACCCAACTTTAATTCCAATTCACCGGTCATTGCGACTAGTTCTTGGATACGTGGGTCAACCCTAGGCTTGTATTCGATACCGTTGATACGGTTGTATTTCTCAAAAAACATGTCATTGGCTTTCTTGAAATTCTTCCAAAGCATGGACTGCTTCTTCGGTGGAAGTCCAGTAACCAATTTCCATTCTTTCTGTAGTTCTTTAACTTTTATGATGGCTGCGTCAAGATCATCCGACTTCCGGTTTTGGTGTACGGCATCGATGTAGCCCTGTAAAATGAGAATTTTCTCATCGATTTCACGATTCTTATCCTCAAAAAATGCTCTTCTCCGAAGGAAGAACTGATCCATAATTTCCTGAAATTGTTCAGTTAAGCTATCTTGGAATTGCTTGTCGACTGGACCCGTTTTAACCCATTTGGATTTTAACTCCATGAGTTCATCGGTGGCGGAAATCACATCATCTTGGGTGGAAATTCGCTGCGCATCCTCAATGAGGGCACGTTTAATTTCCAAGTTTTTGATTTGATTACTCTGAATTAAACCACGTAAAAAAGCCTCTAATTCATCCAGTTTAGTCAACAAAGGAATAAAATCGCCTAAGCCGTCGAAACTTATCAAATAAGATTTCATTTGGACTACCTTAGTGAGGTATGAACCCTTATTTTGAACTTCTTCAACTTCCTTAGCTAATTGATTTACCTTGGATTTGGCAAGTTCGAAACGTCTTGCAAAGTAATTAAGTGCTTCTTGTTCGGTATCTCGGACAAATCCGATTTCACGTAATGGGAAATCCAAATAAGGATTTAGGAAAACTTTGCCATCCTGGCAAAATCCGAATTCATTTTTAACGGTGTGGCTCATATCAAATCTTATAAAAGAGCTTCAAGCAAATACTTTGGCTCATTAAATCCAGTCCCAATTTATCTAAAAAATTATAAATAAATCAAGAAATCATCCGCAGAAACTCAAAAAATTACATAAAAATAACATTCTTTGCAGGTTGAAATTAAACTAACTCGATTGACCTTATGAGTAACGAAACGATTATATTTTCGATGGAGCGTGTATCCAAAGTGATTCCTCCACAGAAAACGATCATTAAAAATATTTATTTATCTTTTTTTTACGGTGCTAAAATTGGCGTCCTTGGACTAAATGGTTCAGGAAAATCAACCCTTTTACGCATCATTGCCGGTTTAGATAAATCTTTCACGGGAGATGTTGTCTGGTCGCCAGGCTACACCGTTGGATTATTAGAACAAGAGCCCCAATTAGACCCCAATAAAACGGTTTTGGAGGTTGTTGAAGAAGCCGTTGTCGAAATTAAAAACTTGTTAAAAGAGTTTGATGAGATCAATGAAGCGTTTGCCGATCCGGATGCAGATTTTGACAAATTATTAACGCGCCAAGGAGAAGTTCAAGAGAAATTAGACCATTTCAATGCTTGGGAATTAGATACGCGTTTGGAAAAAGCGATGGACGCCTTGCGTTGCCCGGATCCTGACGCCTTAGTGAGTACACTTTCGGGTGGGGAAAAGCGCCGTGTGGCTTTATGCCGACTGCTTTTACAGGAGCCAGATGTGTTGTTGTTGGATGAGCCAACGAACCACTTGGATGCGGAATCTGTGGATTGGTTAGAGCAACATTTACGTCAATATAAAGGAACGGTCATTGCTGTAACACACGATCGCTACTTCTTAGATAATGTGGCTGGGTGGATTTTGGAGTTAGATCGTGGGGAGGGAATCCCATGGAAGGGGAATTATTCATCGTGGTTAGAGCAAAAACAAAACCGATTGGCGCAGGAGGAGAAGACAGAATCTCGTCGCCAAAAAACCCTACAACGCGAGTTAGAATGGGTACGAATGGCTCCCAAAGCGCGCCAAGCAAAATCAAAAGCACGTATTGGTGCCTATGAGAAATTACTCTCGGAGGAGAATCGCCAGAAAGAGGATAAGTTGGAGTTATTCATTCCGGCAGGTCCACGTTTAGGAAATAAAGTCATTGAGGTACAAGGAGTTTCCAAGTCCTTTGGAGACAAATTATTATATGAAAATGTTAGTTTCTCATTACCTCCAGCAGGTATTGTGGGAATTATTGGGCCCAATGGTGCGGGAAAAACAACGATGTTTAAATTGATCACAGGTCAATTACAACCCGATTCGGGAAGTTTTGAGGTGGGAGAAACTGTCAAACTAGCCTATGTGGATCAGGAGCACAATCAATTGATCGCTGAAAAATCGGTGTATGAAACCATCGCAGATGGAAATGACTGGATTATGCTCGGTGGGAAACAATCAAATGCGCGAGCATATGTGAGCAAGTTTAATTTTAACGGGGCGGATCAAGAAAAGAAAATTGGCAATTTATCAGGTGGTGAGCGCAACCGAGTGCATTTAGCAATGATGTTGAAAGAGGGAGCGAATGTGTTGTTACTAGATGAGCCTACAAACGACTTGGATGTAAATACTTTGCGTGCGTTGGAGGAAGGTTTAGAAAATTTTGCGGGATGCGCGGTGGTTATCTCCCACGATAGATGGTTTTTGGATCGTATTGCAACACATATTTTGGCCTTTGAGGGAGATTCGCAAGTCACGTATTTTGAAGGAAACTATTCAGAATATGAGGAGGCGCGTAAGAAGCGTTTGGGGGATGTGGCACCGAAACGAATTCGTTACAAGAAATTACAATAGCGTTAGAAGTATAATATTTACCTAATTTTGTAGCTAATCTGAAAATACAGAACGATGACTCCAAGAGAAAAAATTCAAGCGGTAATTGACGAAATGGGCAAAGTGGTTGTAGGGCAAGAGCGCCTCATAAATCGCTTACTTGTGGGACTGTTTACCGGTGGACACGTACTCCTGGAAGGCGTTCCTGGCTTAGCTAAAACATTGACCATCAATACATTAGCTAAAATATTAGATTTACATTTTCAGCGAATTCAATTCACGCCAGATTTGCTTCCTTCGGATTTGGTTGGAACTATGATTTACAATCCGCTAAAAAATGAATTTGAAGTTAAAAAAGGGCCCATTTTTGCACAGATCATTTTAGCCGATGAGATCAACCGGGCTCCTGCCAAAGTGCAGTCGGCCTTGTTAGAGGCCATGGCTGAGAAACAAGTAACGATTGGGGAGACAACCTACACATTAGATAAACCTTTCCTTGTATTGGCTACGCAAAATCCGGTGGAGCAAGAGGGTACATTCCCACTTCCAGAAGCTCAGGTGGACCGGTTTATGATGAAGGTTTTCTTGAATTACTTGGATAAAGATCAGGAGCTTGAGGTGATGCGCAAGATGTCGAATATGGATTTTCAATATGAGGCTAAGGCGATTTTGGATTTACAAGATATACAGGCCATTCGTAAAGAGATTAATCAAATTACTATTTCAGAGACGCTGGAAAAATACATCATTGAATTGATTTTTGCGACGCGGAATCCGGCCGACTACGGGCTGACGAAAGAAGCGGATTACATACAGTTTGGTGCATCGCCGCGCGCGAGTATTCATTTAAATTTGGCAGCAAAAGTGATGGCTTATCTAGCAGGACGTGATTATGTGCTTCCGGAAGACATTAAAGAAATGACACCGGACGTATTGAATCACCGGATTATTTTGACCTATGAGGCTGAGGCAGATAATGTAACCAGTTTACAGATTATACAAACAATCTTAGGTTCCGTAGCGATAAATCGCTAATTCAATAGTAAAATAACGTGCAAAACTGCTTTTAAGTCAAACATGACTTTATGAGATATCTAGTTGCGCTAATCGCCAGCACTTTACTACTGTTTAGTTTCAATGCATCAACGCCTTTGCGGGTATTTTTGATTGGGGATTCCACTTTGGCGGATAAGATTCCTGCTGATTTTCCGGAAACGGGTTGGGGTATGCCCTTTGCTAAGTTATTCAACGAGGCCGTGGAGGTTCAGAACCATGCCTATAATGGAAGGAGTACGAAAAGTTTCCGCCGGGAAGGTCGCTGGGCAAAGGTACAAACGCAATTAAAGAAGGGTGATTATGTGTTCATTCAGTTTGGCCACAATGATGCCAAAGTGAGCGATACATCTCGCTTTGCACCCGCTCAAACGGATTTTCGGGTAAATCTCATTCGCTATGTGAAGGAAACGCGTGCTGCTGGTGCGACACCGATCCTTTTAACGCCTACGCAACGACGTAAATTTGACTCGACAGGTGTTTTTGTTGACCAACACGCGGACTACCCTTCGGTCGTTCGTGAGGTTGCGGCGCAAGAAAAAGTGATGTTGATCGATGTGGAGCAAGCAAGTAAAGCGATAATCCAACAAGAAGGTCCTGAAGGGGCCAAAAAAATATTCCTACACTACCCGGTAGGCATATTTAAAAAGTTCATGAAAGGGGTAGCGGATGATACGCACTTCTCACCGTATGGTGCAACGCGCATGGCGAACTTGGTTGCTGAGGCCATTGCAAATTCAACGGAGCATTTAAAAAGTTTTTTAAAGAAATCCGTCTACAGTCAGAAATACGAATTTGAATTACCTGTAGTTGCGGGAACGGCATTTAAAAAAGACACATTTAACATCGTTCAATATGGCGCCAAAAATGCGGCTGGGGTATTGAATACTGGAGCGATCCAACAGGCCATTGAGGTGGCAAACCTACAAGGCGGTGGCGTAGTTTTGATACCGGCGGGTTTTTGGATGACGGGCCCAGTCAAAATTTTATCAAATGTGAATTTACATTTGGCGCAAGGGGCAGTTTTGCAGTTTAGTAACAATCCGAAGGACTATCCGTTGGTGCGGACTAACTGGGAGGGCGTCGATGCGATACGGGCGCAATCGCCTATATCGGCCGTGGGAGCTCGAAACATTGCGATAACGGGTTTGGGGGTAATTGATGGTGCAGGGGAAGTGTGGCGTCCGGTAAAAAAAGGGAAATTGACTGCTGGGGAATGGGATAAATTAGTTGCATCCGGGGGCGTTTTGGATGCTAAAAAAGAAACTTGGTACCCGTCGGTAGGCGCATTAAAAGCTTCTACCATGGATCGTCCGGGTGTCGTGGCGGCAGGATTTACGGAGGCGAATACGGAGGAAATTAAGGAATTTGTGCGACCGAATATGATTAGTTTGCGCGAATGTGAGCAGATTTTATTGGAGGGTGTTACATTTCAAAATTCACCTGCTTGGAATATCCATCCGCTACTTTGCAAGCATTTGACGGTTGAAAATATTACAGTAAAGAACCCTTGGTATGCTCAAAATGGCGATGGGATTGATATTGAATCGTGCGAATATGTGACTGTTCGTAATTCACGTTTTGATGTGGGTGATGATGGAATATGCTTGAAATCAGGCAAAGACGCGGAGGGCCGTAAACGCGGTAGGCCGAGTGCACATATTCTCATCGAAAATTGTGTGGTCTTTCATGGACATGGTGGGGTTGTTGTTGGCAGTGAAATGTCAGGTGGTGTCCATGATTTATTTGTTCGCAATTGCCAATTTTTAGGCACGGATGTTGGTTTACGTATCAAGACGGCTCGTGGTCGCGGTGGGATCGTAGAAAATGTTTTTATTCGTGATATCTCGATGAAAAATATTGCGGGAGAAGCGATCTTGTTTGATATGTATTATCAGGGAAAAGATCCAGTATCCACATTTGGGAATGGTGGTGAAACGCCAAAAATTGAATTGGTTCCTGTTAATGAGGGAACTCCTCAATTCAAAAATATTTATGTGGAGAACGTGGTTGCCAAAGGTGCAGAAACTGGTTTGTTAATTCGCGGATTACCCGAAATGCCGATTCATCACATTAATCTGAGTAATTTGGATATCGAAAGTGTGCAAGGGTATCGTGTGATTGAGGCAAAAGATATCACCCTCACCCAGGCCAAATTCAAAGAGACGAAGAAGTCCGAATTGTACCATGTAAAAAACTGGAAAAATCATTAACCCCTTACCTTTGCCAATCCTCCAAGGTTTGGCAAAGGTAGGCGGAATATAGTTCAACTAATTTATAATTTTATGGCATATCCTTCCATTTATTCTTCTGCTACGACGCAATTACTACATGCACGAATAGATAAGCTAGATGATGATTCACAGGCAACTTGGGGAAAAATGAATGTAGGGCAAATGTTATCACATTGTGCCGTCCCCTATGAACAAATTTTGGGATTAAATACTATCCAACCACCTTTGCTCATGCGCGTTATTTTGAAATTATTTCTCAAAAAATCAATGGTCAATGAAGTTCCGTACAAACAAAATTTACCTACCGCTCCGAGCTTTATTCGTACAGAGGAATATGAAATAGCGAATGAAAAGGAAAGGTTAAAAGATTTAATCAAAACCATTCAAGAGATGGGCGCCGACAAATTAGCTGGCACTCCTTCGTTGAGTTTAGGAAAACTCACTGCGACCGAATGGAATAATCTATTGTACAAACACTTGGATCATCACCTCAAGCAATTTGGCGTTTAGCCTACCTTTGCCAATCCTCCAAGGTTTGGCAAAGGTAAGGGGTTAAATGTTCAACTACTTGATAATTTTATTTCCGCAAAATTAGAATACTCGGATCAGTCACATAACGCCCAGATCGGTCCCCATAAAGTGCTAAACCACCTCGCGTAGATTCAAATCGAATCACTAATTTTCCTGTTTTCAAAGCGGCCAGCCAAGCAGCAGGCGGAATCACTCCCTGAACTAAATACCCATAGGTTCCCGCCTCATCTAGCTTATTATTCCGTGCCTGATAATGCCACGATAAAATACCCTGATGATCAGCAGGGTCATCAGCTAATACCGTTTCCAAAGCAGTTATTCCATTAATCGAAACCCGAAACGAAGCCGTGGAAGCCACTACATCCGTTTGCGGATAGGCGTTTGGATTAACACTAGGATCAAACGTTCCCTTCCCTAACATATAATCTCCGTCCATTTTTCCACCACCTGGACGATCTTTACCCAAAACTGGCTTCGAGGATGCCTCCACCATAAAACGAACCTCCGAGATATCATTTCCTGAAATGGGGAATTCATACTCAAAAAAACCGACCCCAGCGCCGTTGACTTTTTGACCCAACACACCTGCCCATTGCTTTTCCGGCCATACTGCACAGCTATATCGCTCCACAGGAATCGATACAAATTCCAATTTAGGATTAGCAGGTTTGACATTCCCATCTTCCACAATTAGATGCGCAAAATTGCGATGCAATACTTTACCCTGCGAATCAGATAAAATAAAGGATAAGGTATTCACCGACTTATCTTTGGGCAAAACCACGGAAAGTGAATCTAGGGCCTTGACGTCCCATGGAGCAAAATTCAAAGGTAATTCCTTCATCCAATGCAATTGCTTTTCACCCCAAGCCGTGACACCAGCAAATGAAATCTTCAAGCGTAACGAACCCGACAAATCCGTCAGAGATGACAAATGAAGCGGAATCTTGACGGTCTGACCAGCCTTTCCCGCCCAAGTAATTTCCTGTCCCGTCGACACATAAAATGGCCCATGCAAATCCTTAAGTGTCATCCCTGGAACAATCGCCCCCAAGCCCGTTTCCTTTTCCGTTCTGTCAAATTTATAGTAGCCATTCCATTCATTGATGACATCATGATGCTCCGTATACAACCAGCCCGCCATCTTCGGATGATTCCGAAATGAATTCATTGCCTTATGGTAATCAAACGTATAATCGACATCCCCCGTACTTCCCTGATATCCCCACACATTCCCAAACTCCGAATTAATCATCGGCTGCGAACCTTGTAGATATCCTTTTTCAAAGTTCCATTGGCTTCCTGGAAATAAATTTCGAGACTGATCATCCATCACCTTATCCCACTCATAACCCGCTTGGTAGGCATGCCAAGACTGAATATCCGTTTCCGTATGCCCACGTCCACAGCAAATTGAATTATCCTCAACAAGGCGCGTTGGATCTAATGATTTAGCCAAACGATACACCGAAGCTACCCATTTTTGTGTTTCCGGTGTATACACGGACTTCTTATCTTGCTTCGTAAACAAACCCCAGGTTTCATTAAACGTAATCCATGAAAAAATGGCTGGGTGATTAAAGTCGCGCTTCAACATCTCATGCAATGTATATTCCGTTTCACGACGCATTTCCGCATCTGGTTCTCCCCAGGAATTGGGCACATCCGACATCACCAATAACCCTAATTTATCAGCCCAATATAATTTACGCGGTACATCAACCTTAATATGTGTACGTATACCATTTAACCCAATCCGCTTACTACGAATAATCTCATCCCGCATAAACGCATCCGAAGGAAAAGTATAAAAACCATCTGGATGGTAACTTTGGTCTAAGGCCAATTGTAAATAAATAGGCTTATTATTCAAGGCGATGTAAGGAATCTTAGAACCCGGTAACGGCGTCACAGAAATCTTCCGAAATCCGAAATATCCTTTCACCTGATCATTCCCCAAACTCAACGAAATATCATATAAATATGGATCTTCCAGTGACCACAAACGTGGTTTAGCCAATTTCAAACTAAGCTCAGCGGATGCATCTCCTTTTTTAACTGACACCATAGCCGATTGCCCATTAGCTAGCCTCAACGCTAAAACAGCATCTTTTGAAGCAGCACTACCTAGGTAGGTTTTGATTCGAACCGAGCCATTATCAATATCTGGATAAACCGCATAATGGTCGATGTAATCTACCCCACGCGCATCCAAATAAACCGTCTGCCAAAGACCCCGCGCATTCCCATAGCCCTGTTTGCCATATAGCGTAAACATACGGCGCTTGTCATCTACACGAACGTCGACTGATTGAATCCCAGCTTTTAAAAATGAAGTCACGTCAAATTCAAAAGGCGTATATCCCCCTTTGTGTTCGCCTACAAACCGGCCATTCACATACACCGACGTATGCCAATCCGAGGCACCAATATTCAAAAATACACGGCGCGAACCCCAGGAAGCCGGAACTTGAAATGTACGGTGATACCACGCTACATCCGCTTCGTCCTTAACACCCGAAAGCTTCGACCCCCAAGGAAAAGGAACCTGAATTTTATGCGCAAATTTCGAAGGAATGCTAAACGTTGAATCAAAGGTAAAATCCCACGACCCATTCAAATTCAACCAGTGCGAACGCATTAAATCAGGTCGCGGGTGTTCAGGAAGTGGTTGCGTTGTTTTTTGTGCGAAAACAAACGAGTTAGCCCCCAAAAATAGGAGTATCAATAGTTTTTTCATAGGTTTAGCTTTGCGCAAGAGTATGCCAATGCGCGAAACAAATTTGGCAAATTTTCTGATTGTTTCAGCTAATTTTTAATTTAATAGGTAATTTTACGGCCATGAGTCAATTAGAAGAATTAAAAAAGAAGATTCCGACGCAAATTGCGGTTATAGGTGGAGGGAGTTGGGCTACAGCACTCGTTAAGATTTTATCTGAAAACCAGGTCAAAATTAAATGGTGGATTCGCCGGAAATCTGACGTTGACTTTATCCGAAAATACAACCACAATCCTAGCTACCTGACAGATGTAGCTATTAATCCCCGCAAAGTAAAAACGTACAGCAAGATGTCGGACGCACTTTCGGGTGTTGAATATATTATCCTGGCTGTACCAGCCGCTTTCATTCCTGCGACATTAAAAGATTTAAACCAAAAACACTTCGAAGGAAAGAAAATAGTATCGGCGATTAAAGGGATGATTCCAGAAGAAAACTTATTGGTCACCGACTGGATGGAAAAAGCATTTAATGTCCCCATCAGTCAAACCTGCGTGATCGCTGGCCCATGTCATGCGGAAGAGGTTGCACTCGAAAAACAGTCCTATTTGACCATTGCATCGCCTTCCTTAGCTGTTGCACAATCCTTTTCAAACTTATTAAATAGTCGCTTTCTACAAGCTCATGCAATCGAAGATCTATATGGCGTAGAATATTGCGCTGTCATCAAAAACATCGTTGCCATGGCATGTGGAATTACGCGGGGTTTGGGATTTGGCGACAACTTTCAAGCGGTACTTGTGAGCAATGCTATGCAAGAAATCAAGATTTTCTTAGATGTGGTCTACCCCGAAGCTAAACGCGACTTAAACAGCTCAGGATATCTTGGGGACTTATTAGTCACGGCCTATTCGCAATTTTCGCGTAACCGTACATTTGGGAACATGATTGGCAAAGGGTATTCCGTTAAATCAGCACAGATTGAAATGAACATGATTGCGGAAGGATATTACGCAGTGCGCAGTATCTACTCGATTTCGCGCCAGCACAATATTCATCTTCCGATCATCGAAGCTGTCTACAACATCGTGTATGACAAAGCGAACCCACAAATGGAAATGAATAAGTTGAAAGGATTCCTAAAGTAAGAATGACTTAATCAAGGTAGCCGTTTCTACCAATGACTCTTGCGATGGTTTCAACTTCTCTTGAGAAAAATTAATATCCAACATTCGATTCATAGGCACCAAATGCACATGCGCATGTGGAACTTCGAGGCCAATAACCGCCACGCCTACCCGCTTGCAAGGGATAGCTTTTTTAATCGCAGGAGCTACTTTTTGAGCAAATTTCATCAAATCCCCCAATAGATCCGGTTCCAAATCAAAGATGTAATCTACCTCTTGTTTTGGGATAACCAATACATGGCCTTCTACCAAAGGCATCACATCCAGAAATGCCATAAAACGGTCATCCTCTGCTATCAAATGGCAAGGAATCTCTCGATTCACAATTTTGGTAAATATCGTAGCCATATTAGTCGATGCGTTTTAAGTTACACTTGGTGATCGGCTTTATAATCAAAGGTACTTTCTCCAATTTCACCGCATCACTATCCAAGCCAAAATACTTATCCTCCGAATGCGTAAACTGCTTCAAAAAGAAGTGAGCTTTCATCACTAAACGATCCATAAATGGCATCTCATTATCATAGGATAAGAATTTCTCCAGTACCACAAATCGGAAATCACCAATTACATTTTGCTCATTCAATGACTTATAACGTGACGTAATATCCACTTCACCTCGAGCTACCATCTCCTCTACCACCTTGCGGAAATACAAATTGATACGCTGCTCTACGCGGAAACCTAACTTGAAATTAACTTTGATAATATCATCTGGCTCAATAACTGTCACCTTATAATCCATTGTATATGGGTCATCCATTGTATCTACGTGCACAAACCAGTAGATATCCGCTTTCTTCGGACGTCGCTGAAAAATAGAATAAATAATTTTCGATTCAATATCCGTCACGCGGGCAGCATTCGACATAAAAACAAGATGCGTTGCGTATTTTGGAATCGTTTCGTCTCTACTAAGCTCTTTAAGTGGCTCGATGTAATCCGCTAACTTCTCATACTCAGTTAACTTTTTCTTAATCCGCGTTGCCCGGAACCAGATATACATAATCAAAATAATCACCCCAGCAATAAACAAGGAAACATATCCCCCATGCCAGAATTTCTGCAAATTAGCTACCAAAAAAGCGCCCTCTAAGGATACATAAACCACCAAAAACAACAAGATCCACCACATGTCAATCTTCTTGATATGTAAATAATAGGCCATCAAAGAGGTCGTCATCAACATCGTAAGCGTAATCGCTAATCCATACGCAGCCTCCATGTTAGCCGATTCACGGAACCATAAAACAACCCCAACACACCCTATCCATAATAATAAATTAATCGAAGGAACGTACAATTGCCCTTTTTGATCAGATGGATAAATCAAACGAACACGTGGCCAAAAGTTCAAACGAATGGCCTCTGAAATTAAGGTAAACGATCCTGAAATTAACGCCTGAGAAGCAATGACTGCTGCAGCGGTCGCCAACATAATTCCTGAAAATAAGAATTGAACCCCAAGTTCTGACTTCAACAACTCAAATATTGGCTTTTTAACTCCCAATAAAGTTCCATTCTGAGATAATAGCCAAGCTCCTTGCCCAAAATATTGAAGTAATAAAGCAACCTTAACAAACAACCAAGAAACGCGAATATTCTCCCGACCACAATGCCCCAAATCAGAATATAAGGCCTCTGCCCCTGTGGTACATAAAAATACGGCGCCTAAACTCCAAAATCCAGCAGAACCCGCCTGATGTGTAGTTAACAAATCCCAGGCATATTGCGGATTGATCGCACGCAAAATGGACCAATCATTTTCGATTCCTAAAATACCTGTGAATGCAAGCATTCCGAACCAGGCCAACATCACCGGTCCAAAAAACTTACCCACAATCTTAGTACCTAAAATTTGGAATAGGAATAACCCTGATAGAATGACAATAACCAATGGAACGGTATCTGTCACAAAAGGCGTACCATCTGCATGATGTAACATGCGCAATCCTTCCACCGCAGAGGAAACCGAGATAGGTGGCGTGATTATTCCATCCGCCAACAACGTTGCCCCACCGATGATAGCAGGTAATGTGAGCCATTTAGCATGCCGACGAACCAAAGCGAATAAAGCAAAGATTCCACCCTCACCTTTATTGTCCGCTCGTAAAATTAAAATAACATATTTCAACGTTGTTTGTAATGTCAACGTCCAAAAGATACAGGATAAGCCACCTAAAACCGTTAACTCATTGATTGGGTTATCCCCAATGATGGCCTGCATTACGTAGAGTGGAGATGTTCCAATATCCCCATAAATGATACCCATGGCTACCAGAAGGCCGGCAGCCGTCATTTTATTCTTGTGTTTGTGTTCCATTCAACCTAGGATAGTAAAAGTATTTCCAAATAAATACGCTTTAATGTAAGAGTGCAAAAAATGCCCAAAATTGTACTATTTCATACCATTTTCTTGAAATATTTCAAGAAGTGGAGGCAAATATAGTTCAATGTTTTTGATATCAAATAGGGTTGAAAAAAAAATCAACAAATGCCTGATGGCATGGAACTTAGCGCGTATAATAATAGCCGAAAATGATATTCATTTCGTCCTCTGAAGTTAAACCGAAGCTGATATCCTTCGAGGTATCATTCACGTAGGTGACCACTGACGTCAACCCTTCACCCGCTTTCAACTCAATCGGAACAGCATAATTTATAACCTTGGGATGTTCCCAATCTGTATTTTCATAGACCACCTCTCCGTTTCTTGAGCCGCCCTTAATTTTTATTTGAAACAATTTTCCTTTGGCATGAAAATGAGACGTTAATGAAACGACGACCACATCTTTATCAAATTTAAAATCACGGGTTATCGTAGTAGTCTGATTTGCTGGTAATGTAAAACTGGTTACACCAAAATCAATCATCTGAACCACTTTTTTCACTTGCTCTGCCGGAACCGTATATAAATTAACATAATTCTCTCCGAAAAGATTTTCCTTGGTTCTGTTAAAATAATGCGGATTCAAATCAACCGAAGCATTCGCAGGCAATTGCAATGCCATGCCCTCAGGAAAAGTATAGTCCGAATTTGGATCCGTGCCCCCTCCTAAGAAAATATGATTTGACATTTGAAGAAATGTTAATATATTTAGAGAGTTGTCTAAATTTCTTAAGTCACGAATTTCATTTTCTTTAGGTAGCAAGGTTTTATTTCTGAAATCATAAATAACCATGTGATGACTATTCGACCTTGACTTCAACTTAATCCGTGAAACATAGACCGGAGCAGCATTATTTAGAGGTCTCCGTACAAACAATTCACGCTCAAAATTAGGTGGGACAACAAATCGATCCACCTTTAATTGAACACCTGACTTTCCTTCCTCCGCGGGGGAAGGCAAGGGTGTAAAATTTGCATCCTCAACATAACTTGGCGTTTTATCATCTAACAACAAAGGATCGGCCACTTCACCCACCGCAGGTGCTCCAGCATCAATCCATTTTTGTACAAATGAAAGCTGACCCTTACTTACAGGCTTTCCACCCAAAGGCATAGGAGCACCATAATTCGCTAATCCATGGTGACTTAAATCCCACACTAACTTATGGTAAAACAAACTTTCATTGGACGAAAAACGTTTCACCCGCGGATTAGATTTGGCCAATGCTACGGCATTCACAGCAGGAACACCTACCAAATTTGCATAGGATTTTCCCTTGACTAATATTAACCCGTGCTGGGCAAAGCTAGCATCCTTCTCAGACAAATGACAGCCAGATGTCGCACAAGTTGGCGTTAACAATTTATCCTGCAACAGATCGAAAGAAGCTATTTCTTTTGCTTGAGGAGCCGGGCTGACACCCGGATCTGTTGCCTCCTTCGAACAGGCAAACGCCAATATAGAAACAAAAATCCAGGCTTTTTTCATCGCAAATAATACATATCATGTTGTTCACCCGGCTCTATACGCAACACACGACCTAGTACGAGTAAAACTAATTTTCGAGAAGCAAGCCACAAGGGCAAGTCCGATTTTAAAGCAAACTCAGTTAACGTAATTACCTCATTTTCGCGCAAATAGGCCATCAACCACTTTTCAGCATCCCCATAAGCAAATGTTAAGCCCGCATCATTTTCACGCCTTAAAATTTGCTTCATTTCCTTACTTGCTTTTACTGTCCGATCTTTAACCCGAACATAACAAACAGGATTGGGATCTGTTTCTAATTGAACAAAATGTGGTTTATCAACACTCTCAAACACATGATAAACCAGCACTGAACGTCCATTTTCCAACGGTATGCGATAGACATTATAGGTAAATGCAGGAAAACAATACTGATTAATCGCCTTTTCCAATAGGAATTGATCTTCCTCGACAAACTTAGAACCTTCGATGTGACCTTCATCAGAGACACCAACAAACAGGTGCCCACCATCAGAATTGGCAAAGGCAACCAACTCTTTAATTATTTTTTCTGGGAACTTAACCTTCATCTTAAACTCCAACCGCTGACCCTCCCCATGACGAACCAAATGCTTTAGATTTCGCAAATCAAGAAATAGATCTGCATCCTCTCCAGACACTTCATCCAACAAAATTTCGTTTCCTGTGCGCATGGTCATTAAACTCATTTCAATTTAACAAAGTTTTAAAACAATTACATTTTATTTTACTTAGTATAGCAATTCAATAGACTTTGTATATCTTTGTGAAAATTTTTGTGTATGAACCCAGAAAATTTCGAAAAATCGCTTCTTCCCTTGTCGCTTGCAGATAGGCTTGTGCAGATTGCTAAGCAATTCGAAGGTCAAAAAATCGTATTTTCTTCCTCTTTTGGACAAGAAGACCAAGCGATAACTCATGCGATCGCGACACAAAAATTAGCCATTGAAATTTTCACCTTAGATACCGGTCGGCAATTTCAAGAATCCTACGAACTTATCGATCTGACCGTCAAAAAATTAGGGTTCAATCTAAAGACTTATTATCCGCAAACAACAGCTGTTGAAAACCTAGTGGAAACCAAAGGCTTTAACTCATTTTATACGTCTGTTGAAAACCGAAAGGAATGTTGCTTCATTCGCAAAATTGAACCCTTAAACCGGGCACTACAAGGAGCTGACGTTTGGATTACGGGTTTACGCGCAGAGCAATCCGAGAATCGTGCTGACATGCCCATGATTGAGTGGGATGCGCAAAAGAATTTGTATAAGATTAATCCGCTCATAGATTGGTCTTTTGAAACCTTAGAACAATACCTAGCTGATAATAAAATTCCTCAAAACCCCTTACACAAAAAAGGGTTTATCTCAATCGGTTGCGCACCATGTACGCGGGCAATCGCCGAAGGAGAACATCCACGGGCAGGTCGCTGGTGGTGGGAAAATTCCCAAAAAGAATGTGGTTTACATGCCTAATAGTTACATATGAATACATACCAAGATAAAATTGGCCACTTCCCTCGCCAGCTTGAGGATGAGTCCATTTACATCATGCGCGAAGTTGCGGCTCAATTTGAGCGCCCAGCCTTGTTATTTTCTGGAGGAAAAGATTCCATCACGCTGGTTCGCCTAGCCCAAAAAGCATTTTATCCAGGTAAGATTCCTTTTCCTTTAGTACACATTGACACAGGACATAACTTCCCTGAAACAATCGAATTTCGGGATTGGTTAGCCAAAGAAACAGGAGCCGAATTAATCGTTCGGTATGTGCAAGACTCCATCGACCAAGGAAAAGCCAAAGAAGAATCAGGTAAATATGCCTCGCGCAATGTGTTGCAAACGGTAACGCTGCTAGATACTATTGAGGAATTCAAATTTGATGCGTGCATCGGTGGTGCACGTCGTGACGAAGAAAAAGCGCGCGCTAAAGAACGCATATTTTCAGTTCGCGATGACTTCGGCCAGTGGGATGCCAAGCGCCAGCGCCCAGAATTATTCGACATGTTGAACGGACGAATTGCCGTAGGCGAAAATGTGCGAGTATTCCCGATCTCCAACTGGACCGAATTGGATGTTTGGAATTACATCAAAGAGGAAAAGATGGAGATACCAAGCATCTATTTTTCACACCAGCGCCAAGTAATCGAACGCGACGGTATGCTTTGGGCTGATTCCGAGCACCTAAACAAAGAAGCAGATGAAATTCCTTTTGAAGCTACCGTACGTTTTCGAACAGTAGGTGACATGACCTGTACAGCTGCTGTAGCATCAAATGCCACGGAGATCGACGTGATTATTGAAGAGATTCTGTCAGCAGAAATTTCGGAACGAGGCGCACGCATTGATGACAAGCGCTCGGAGGCAGCGATGGAAAAAAGAAAGCAACAAGGGTATTTTTAACATAAGCGAAAAAGACAATGGATATATTACGCATAGCAACCGCCGGATCTGTCGACGATGGAAAAAGTACCTTGATCGGCCGCTTATTATACGAGACAAATTCAATAACCAAAGATAAAATAGAAGCCCTTGAAACCGCTTCAAAGCGCAAAGGCCTAGATTTCTTAGATCTTTCTCTCTTAACCGATGGCCTCATCGCGGAACGCGAACAAGGAATCACCATCGATGTCGCACACATCTATTTTTCTACCCCAACCCGCAAGTACATCATTGCCGATACGCCGGGTCACGTAGAATATACCCGTAACATGGTGACTGGAGCGTCTAACGCAAAAGTTTCCTTGATTTTGGTAGATGCCCGGCAAGGACTTGTGGAACAAACTGCACGCCATTTATCGATCGCAGCCATGCTGCGTATCCCCAAAGTGATTATTTGCGTCAACAAAATGGATTTGGTTCAATACCAAGAATCGACGTTTGAATCCATTAAAGCAAGTTTAACTGACTTAGTTTCCCAAACAACCTTCGAAGGGCAAGAAGTGAGCTTCCTGCCGATTTCGTCTTTGTATGGACAAAATATTACGACCCGGGCAGAACATATGCCTTGGTTCAAAGGAAGAACGTTATTGGGTGAATTAGAAGCCTTTGAATACGCATCTACCCTCGCCCATGCTCCCGCACGTTTCCCCGTACAATTTGTGATTCGCCCCATGACAGAAGCCTACCACGATTTCCGTGGCTATGCTGGCAAAATCAGTTCAGGTACGTTTAAGGTGGGTGATGCGATCCGTGTCTTGCCAACTGGCCAAGAAAGCAATATTGCGTCGATTGAAAAGTATAATACGAACCTTGACCAAGCGATCGCCGGTGATTCAGTCACAATCACATTGACGACTGACATTGATATTTCACGCGGAAACACACTTGTGTTAGCAAATGATATAGCAGCCCCTCAGTTAAAAGATTTCACCGCGCAGGTTTGTTGGCTTGACCACCAAGCCCTCACCCCAGGAAAAACCTATTTATTGCAACATGGCATCAATATAACCAAAGCAAAAATATCTCAAATCACTGAGCGCTTAGACGTTGTTGCTCAAACGGCCACAGAAGGTGTTGATTCCTTGAAGTTGAATGAAATAGGACGCATCGCATTGCGAACAGCCCAGCCGATTAGCGCGGATGTGTATGCGAATAACCCATCAAATGGTGCTTTTATCTTAATCGATGAATTCTCCAACTCCACGGTGGGCGTGGGATTCGTCCAATAAACTTTATTGAAATTTCTTAGGGGCGTATAGGAAACCAAAAGCCTGTGCGCCTTCTTTGGTGTGTACCTCATGGTGCACATAATGCGCTTTCATAATTCGTTTCATGTACCGGCTTGTCGCTTTGTATTTGATTTTTACCCGGCGATGCACAATGATGTCATGAAAAATAAAATAGAAAATTCCATAGGTCGCGATGCCCAACCCAATATAAAATAGTGGCCAAAAAGCTGGAATTTCCGCTCCTGCTATAATTGTAAGCGTAGATGAGATGCCGAAAACCACAGAAAACAAATCGTTTTTCTCAACTTTATCGTTGTGATGTACGTGATGCGACTGATGCCAGCGCCACATAAAGCCATGCATAATGTATTTGTGCGTCAACCACGCAACGCCTTCCATCCCGATAAATGTGACAAACCACAAAAGAAATCCCATCTGAAACTTTTTTAATTTTAACCCAAAATTACACGGATTGTTTTAAAATTCGACCGCCTCCTTTGGCATAATTCAATTATCTTTGTAGGCTATATATGATCGCATTGCATTTATGATTGATAAAAATTACGCTCCCCAGGAAATCGAACAAAAATGGTACGCTTATTGGTTGGAAAATAAGGTCTTTGCATCTAAACCCAATCCAGCTAAAGAGGCTTATACCATCGTCATTCCACCACCCAATGTCACCGGGGTGTTGCACATGGGGCACATGTTAAACAATACGATTCAAGACGTATTGATCAGAAAAGCCCGTATGGAAGGCAAGGAGGCTTGTTGGGTGCCTGGTACCGACCACGCATCAATTGCAACAGAAGCTAAGGTCGTAGCAATGCTCAAAGAAAAAGGCATAGAAAAAAAAGATATTTCGCGCGAAGAATTCTTGAAACACGCTTTCGAGTGGAAAGACAAATACGGTGGAATCATCCTCGATCAGTTAAAAAAACTAGGTGCTTCTTGCGATTGGGATCGTACGCGATTTACGATGGAACCATCTCTATATGAGGCGGTTATCGATACGTTTGTTCGCCTATATAATAAAGGACTAATCTACCGCGGAGTGCGTATGGTCAACTGGGATCCGCAGGGAAAAACAGCTTTGTCCGACGAGGAGGTAATTTACAAAGATGTTCAAGCCAAATTATACCACATCCAATATCCATTCGTGGATGGCACTGGGTTTGTGACGATTGCTACGACTAGACCCGAAACAATCATGGCGGATGCCGCAATTTGCGTGAATCCAGCGGATGAACGTTATGTTCATTTGCATGGCAAAAAGGTGCGTATTCCTTTAATCGATCGTGAAATCAGTATTATTCCGGATGACTATGTGACGCTGGATTTTGGTACGGGGTGTTTAAAAGTAACACCAGCACACGATTTAAATGACTATGAATTAGGTCTAAAACATAAATTACCTGTCATTGACATCTTAAACGATGACGGTACCTTAAATGAAAAAGCGGTATTGTTTGTTGGCGTAGACCGTTTCGAAGCGCGCAAACGTATCGTAAAGCAATTAACAGAAGAAGGCTACCTAATAAAAACAGATGAGTACAAATCAACTGTAGGTACTTCTGAGCGTACTGGTGCCGTAATCGAACCAAAATTATCCTTGCAGTGGTTCATGAAAATGGAGGAATTGGCGAAGCCGGCGTTAGACAATGTCATGAATGACACCATTCAATTGCATCCAGCTAAATTCAAGAACACCTACCGTTCTTGGATGGAAAATGTTCGCGATTGGTGTATTTCAAGACAGTTGTGGTGGGGCCAACAAATCCCAGCGTTTTACATGGAGGATGGCACTGTGATTGTTGCTAAAGACAAGAAAGAAGCCCTGCGTATTGCGCGCGATAAATACCAATTATTCGCTTTGGTTGAAGATGATTTAACGCAGGATCCAGACGTATTGGATACGTGGTTTTCGTCATGGCTATGGCCTATTTCAGTATTTGACGGTATTGAAAATCCGAATAATGAGGAAATAAATTACTACTACCCAACGAACGATTTGGTCACTGGACCGGATATTTTGTTCTTCTGGGTGGCGCGTATGATCATGGCTGGATATGAATGGCGCGATGAATTGCCATTCAAAAATGTATACTTGACTGGTATTGTCCGCGATAAGCAAGGACGTAAAATGTCTAAATCGCTAGGAAACTCGCCGGATCCATTGGAGCTTATTGAACGTTTTGGTGCGGACGGTGTACGCTCTGGCTTATTATTCTCGGCACCGGCTGGGAATGATTTGTTATTTGACGACAAGTTATGTGAACAAGGACGAAACTTCTCAAATAAAATTTGGAATGCATTTCGCTTATTGAAAGGACTTGAGGTGATCCCAGGCGCATCCTTACCAGAGCATGCGTTAGCAACTGCGTGGTTTGAGTCCAAGTTGAGCCAAACGATTACAGAGGTTCAAGATCATTTTAGCAAGTTCCGTATCTCAGATGCCTTATTAAGTATTTACAATTTGGTTTGGGATGATTTCTGCGGTAAGTATTTGGAGATTATCAAGCCAGCATATCAAAGTCCAATTCACGCAGACACCTTAGATGCGGCATTAAGACTATTTGATTCGTTGATGCGATTAATGCATCCATACATGCCGTTCATTACGGAGGAAATTTGGCAAGCTATTGCCACTAGAAGTGATAAAGGCACCATTTGTACATCTGAGTACCCCAAAGCGGGCAAGGTAGATGATGCGCTCGTTGCCCAATTTGATGTCTTATTTGAGGTCGTTACGAAGGTGCGTGAAATTCGAAATTCAAAGCAATTATCCCCGAAATTAGCGTTACAGCTCTGTATTAAATCGGATCAGCCTACGGCCTACGCAGCTGTGGAAGCGATTCTTCAGAAATTGGCCAATTTAGAATCGATAACATTTGTTTCTGCACCTATTGTGGATGCGCAAACCTTTGTGGTCAAGTCGGATCAATTCTTTGTTCCAATGGTGAATGACGAGGATCCTACGGTTTTGAAAGCGGAATCTGAAAAGGAATTAGCCTATCTTTTGGGTTTCAAAAAATCAGTTGAAGCGAAATTAGCTAATGAAAAATTCGTTCAAAATGCGAAAGCCGACTTGGTTGAGCGTGAGCGTCAAAAGCTATCTGATGCGGAAAATAAAATCAAATCATTGCAAGAACTTTTAGCGCGTTTGGGATAATGAATCGTTGGATCGGGCTTTTTATCGGTTTATGCTTCGCATCATGTTCTTCCCCAAAGGAAGACAAAGTGGCTTCCTTGCCCGAGATTAAATGGGATATGCAACGCCTAGATCGTGCTTTTGCAAATGCACCTTCGGAGCTTGCGGTAGATTCGATCCTAAAAAAGCACCCGGAGATTGGCGTTGGTTATTTTAGTTGTCCACCAGAAAAAACACCTCTGTTGGCACGCGATATATTTCAATTATTCAAAAATCCGGCACTTCGTAAATTTTACGAACAGAGTCAGGATAGTGCATTCTATGGGGGTGATCGCTTAGAGAAGGAATTAAAAAGTGCTTTTCAGCGCGTTCAAAAAGAATTTCCAGGCATGAAGACGCCTAAGATTCGAACCGTATTTTCGGGATTTGGCGGCCTAGGAAGTGAGTTTACTGCGCAACACCTTCAAGTATCAGATTCACTTATCGTGATCGGCTTAGATTTTTTCATGGGAAAAAAAGGGTTGTATTTGCCGCCTAATGTCTATGATTATCAACTTCGCCGACTGGAACCTCAGGCGCTAGTAGGCCAAATTCTTTTGCAATATTCTGCATTTTTAAATAAACAAAATGAAGAGGATCATACCTTACTGAGTGACATGATTTGGTATGGCAAGGGGTATGCATTTACGAAGACGATTTTACCTGAATTTCCCGACAGCCTGTTGTTCGGATATACAAATCAAGAATTAGTGGAGACAAATGCATTTCAAAAGGAAGTTTGGGAGCATTTTATTGATAAAAAATTACTTTTCAATAAGGAAGAATTGACTAAAAGTAAATATTTGGGCGAACGGCCAAAGACACCAGAAATTGGACCTGCTTGTCCCGGATCGATTGGGCGTTGGGTTGGATTCACCATTGTACAGCATTATTGGGCAGCGAATCCCAAATTGAGTATTGCCAAAATCATGGCAGATCAAGATTTTAATCGCATGTTTTTAAAATCGGCCTACCGAGGTGAGGCATTAACCACCAACTAGTCATGGCAAAGAGGCACGAAAAAATGGGCGCGGGAGTTGTTGATCCCAAGGACAAAGTAAAAGTAGATAAGCAGGGCTTACAAAAGGCGCTAAAAATTTTCCGTTTTGTTATCCCCTACAAATGGACCTTCGGATTCGGAATGATGTTCTTACTTCTTTCGAATTTAACCACCATGAGTTTTCCGTTGTTGATTGGGGAGATGACTAAGGTGATTGAAGGGAAATCAAAGTACCTGATTAATGAGGTTACTATTTTCTTCTTTGCCATTTTAATTGTTCAGGCAATTCTTTCGTTTTTCCGAATTTACACGTTTGCACAGGTTTCAGAAAAATCCATGCGAGATGTTCGCCAAACACTCTATGCAAAGATTATTACCATGCCTATTTTTCATTTTGAAAAAAGACGTGTGGGAGAATTAATGAGCCGAATTACATCGGACATTACACAACTACAGGATGTATTATCGATTACGCTGGCTGAGTTTTTCCGCCAAATATTTACTTTGATTGGGGGTATTGCGCTGATTACTTACTTGTCGTGGAAATTGACCCTATTTATGTTGGCCACTTTCCCGCTCCTAGTTGTTGCTGCAATTGTATTCGGTAAATTTATTCGTAAGATTTCGAAAAAATCGCAAGATGAATTGGCGGAAACAAACATTATTGTTGAGGAAACATTTCAATCCATTCAAGCGGTCAAATCCTTTACAAATGAGGCCTATGAAGTTAATCGATATACGCAATCGTTAAACAAAGTTATTGAAGCTGCATTGAAGGCTGCAACGATGCGCGGCGGCTTTGTCAGTTTTGTAATATTTGCCTTGTTTGGCGGAATCGTGGGAGTAGTCTGGTATGGTGCGCAATTGGTTGCACAGGGAGATATGATCTTAGCGGATCTATTAACGTTTATATTTTATACAGCATTTATCGGAGGATCGGTTGGTGGTTTAGGGGATATTTATGCGCAGTTACAAAAGACGATTGGGGCATCGGATCGTATTTTGGAAATATTAGAGGACCCATCGGAAGTACAATTAGAAAATCAACGGGATGAAATAATTGATTTTGGCGCTATTGAGCTAAATAACATACATTTTTCGTATCCGAGTAGGCCTTCGGTAGAAATTTTAAAGGGGATTTCTATACGCATTGAACCGGGTCAAAAGGTCGCTATTGTGGGAACGTCTGGTACAGGAAAATCAACTTTGGCCCAATTAATGATGCGTTTTTACGAACCAAATTCAGGGGAAGTTACCTTAAATGGCCGGAACATTAATACGTATTCTGTAAATGCTTGGCGAAAGATGTTGGCATTAGTTCCACAAGAAGTGTTGTTATTTGGGGGTAGCATTCGTGAAAATATAGCCTATGGAAGGCCGGGTGCCACGCAAGAGGAGATTGAACATGCGGCGGAGCAGGCATATGCGCGTGATTTTATCGAGTCATTTCCAGAAAAATGGGATACGTTGGTAGGTGAGCGAGGTGTCAAACTCTCTGGTGGGCAGCGTCAGCGTATAGCGATTGCGCGTGCGATATTAAAGAATCCCAAGTTTCTTTTGTTGGATGAAGCAACAAGTGCGTTGGATTCTGAATCTGAAAAATGGGTACAGTCGGCATTGGAGGAATTGATGAAAAACAGAACAAGTTTGATCATTGCTCATCGCTTATCGACGATTCGTTCGGCGGATCAAATCATTGTCATGGAGAGTGGAAAAATAGTAGAGGCTGGCACACATGAGGGTTTACTTGCCAAAAAACAGAGCGTTTACCGAAAAATGGTTGCATTACAAACTGAACATTTAGGGTAAAATGGCCAAATTATCTACATATCCTTTACGTACAACGCCCTGCCGCGATGCGGTATTGCGTGCATTTGAAGAGGCAGGATATGCATTAAGTCAGGGTGATATTGAGCAAAGATTACTGACACATTTTGATCGCGTTACGATTTACAGAACGTTGAAAACATTCTTGACATCAGGCATTATCCATAAAGTGTTGGATGACCAGGGTAGTATAAAATATGCGATTTGTAAATCTGTATGTCAGCATGAGGCGCACCAGCATGACCATGTACATTTCAAATGTGTTCAATGTGGCCAAACGACTTGCCTGGAAACGGTACACATTCCAAACATCCCCTTACCGGAGCACTTCATTAAGCAAGAAAGCAACTTATTGATTCAGGGTGTCTGTAAACCCTGCGCCTTACAGGGATAATTCTTTTTTGACGAAATCCTTTACTTGATCATGCAGTTGATAGCGTTTTTGTCTTTTATCTAGATGTGAGCTTACGCGCATAATTGCATTTTTCTCACCGGTCAATAAAGCTAGTTTGGAATTCAGCTCTTTGATGGCAAGTGAGCGGCGGAATCGCTGCGTATCAGGGCCAAGCTGATTAATCCCTAAGATTTCATTAACCTTAGCCACATCCAATCCTTCCTGCGTACTGTGTTGATAAAAATGTATCAACAGTTGGCGTTGAAGTTCATCGAAGGGGCTATCCACCTGCGGCTTGACTAATGGAATATTCGGCTTAGTATGTTGAGATTTACGCTTGAATTTAGGTACGAAGACATAGATACTACCCATCACTACTAAGGCCAAAACTGCATAGAGCCAATTACTTTGGTACCAAGGTTTATCAGTCAGGTATCCAATGAATTTTGCTTTTTGAGCAATTTCATGAAGATTGATTAATTGGGAAACATTGGTGAGATGAGCTGTATTTGAATGGACGGTACCCAGTAACCATTCGTTATGATGAAAGGTATTTGGGTTAGCGATAGACATATTGAATATTGGGAAGCGCGCATATTTCATATCGGCATCCTGAAATTCATAGATCGCCAACGTCCGCGGGTCGATAAAAATAATCGTGACACGACCAGCATTTCCCATAGGAAATAATACAAAATACTTACCGGTAAAAATCGTCCGCTCTCGGTGGTTGATCGGAATTTTATCTAAAACATCGCGTAGGTAGGGATGGGTCACATCGCCAATATTAGTCCACTCCCGAGATTTAAAAGAGAATTCATAAATGGAATTTACATGATTGAGACTACCAAAATCACGGCTGATATCGTTGGTAAAGTTTGATAGGGTAATTAGTTTATCATCTTCTGGGAGGTAGGCACAATACCCACGGTATATACTTAGAGGGACATCACCACTAACGCTGATTCCTTCCCATTCTTTGAGTGTGGGATCAAAATAGGTAATGTGATTATTACCTTCCCAAAATCCATATCCACCTACTTGATGATATTTACCATCGCGCATAAAAACGTGGGATCCACAATTATCACCTTTGAAGTACGTGCGATCGAGTCGCGTAATTAATCGGGTAGTTAAATTAAAGGTAAAGACTTGATTTGTACATTCTTGAAAAAGGGTAAATATATGGGGGCTTGAGGTGGCTACCGTTTTAAATTCAGTATCCTTTCGTATTTCCAAAAGTGATAGGGAATCGATTTTCATGGGTCCTTGCGTAACCCAATGTTGGCCATCGATCAGAGTCTGCACCGTTAATGAACCGAAATCTAACCGGGTTGCTTGTTTGGTACTTGGATTAAGAAAATGCGCGAAGGGTCCACCGTAAACGAAGGAGGAAAAAAGGCAACACAGGACAGTAATGTAAAAACGAATCATTAGTTAAAGATAATAAAAATAGTCGCTTGTCGCTAGTCGTTAGTCATCAGTAACTAGTCATCAGTAGTTAGTGAGTAGTCCGGAGAAGAAGTGAGAGCTAAGAGGTAAGAGGTAAGAGGAGATCGCATTGTATTCCCTTGGGACTAGTGACTAGTGACTAGCGACTGACGACTATTTTGGGCATAAAAAAACCCACACGTTTGGTGCAGGTTTTTATTAATAACTTGGAGCTTAC
>JACCDL010865680.1_pt1 | contig 39624 bp, 30 predicted proteins | sample 7441931 | NCBI WGS metagenome assembly JACCDL01 (sample SAMN15323437, study PRJNA562643) | freshwater metagenome | isolation source: river surface water | place: USA:Blue River Watershed | collected 2017-08-16
GACACCGAGATGGGCAAGGCGGGTTGGCTCTGCGCGGGCGCCCTCGCCGGCGGGACCTTGCAGCTCCTGATCCCGCTCCAAGGCCTGCGGCAGGCCGGTTGGCGACCCGGCCCGGTGCACGTGGACGCCGACGCGTGGCGCACGCTCAGCGTCGCCTTCCTGCCGGCCGCCCTCGGGGCCGGCATCCAGCAGATCAACTTCCTCATCTCCCGGGGGCTCGCCTACAACGTCAGCGATGCGGGGCTGACCTATTACTACCTCGCCAACCGCATCGTCGAACTGCCCATCGGGCTGTTCAGCGCCTCGATCGCCGTGGTGATGTTCCCGGCGCTGGCGATGGCCTTCGCGCAGGGCGACCGCCCCGCGCTGGCGCGCAACTACGCCCGCGGCCTGCGGCTCATCCTGGCCGTCAACGTGGGCGCGGCCTTCGGCCTCGCGGTGCTCGCCGGACCGATCGTCCAGCTGCTGTTCGAGTTCGGCAAGTTCACCCCTGAGCATTGCGCGGCCACCGGCCGCTTGCTCGTCCTGTTCGCCTTCGCCATGCCGTTCTACGCGATGATCTCGCTTGCGACACGCGCGCTCAACGTGGCCGGGCAGACCCGCGTGACGCTCCTCGCGGCCTTGCATGCGCTCGCCGTCAACTTGGTGGGCTCCGTCGCCGCGGTCACGCTCGGGTATGGCGTCGAGGGTCTGGCGACCGCCAACGCCGTCTCGACCATCTGGCAATACCTCGTGCTGCGGCACTACCTCCGGCGCCTCGCGCCGGAGTTCCTCGCCGAACCGATGGTCAAGCCGGCGCTCCAGGTGCTCATCGGCTCCTTCCTGCTCGGCATCATCGCCTACCAGACCACGGCCTGGCTCCGTCTCCTCGGCCACGGACACCTGCCGGAGAAGCTCAACCTCGGCTTGGCGATGTTCGTCGGCGGGGGCGTGGCCATGGTCGCCTACGCCGTCTACCTCGATTTCCTGCGTTACCCCGAGCGTGACCTCCTTCGCGGGTTCGCGAACAAGCTGCTCCGCCGGACCGGTTACCAGCTCAAGGTTTGACCTTGGCGCCCTTGGCCGGGCGCGTCTTCGCCGGGGCCGCCAGGGCAGGGGAGGGTAAGGTCGGACCGACCCGGTAACGCTTCACCAGGGCGCGCAGGATGGCGACGGTCTCGGCATCCGCGAGGCCGTCGACCTTCTTGGCGCGGAAGTGTCTTTGGAAAGCCTCGAGCGCCAGCTTCAATCCGGCATCACCGGCCTCGACCGCGTAACCATAGGTCTGGAGCAGCCAACGCACCTCGGCCGCATCGACCTTGGTCGAAGTTTTCAGGAACGCGACGACGTCCGCCTGGAGCGGCCAGGCGCCGATCCCGCGGGCGGCGAAATCCGCCCAGGGAAAGTGCAGGCCCGGATCGATCTTACGACCGATGGCGATGTCCGAATGAGCCAGGACCTCGGTGGGCAGGATGGACGGGTGACGCCGAAGGATATCCGCGCAAAGTTTGGCCACCAATTCCTGCTGGGCGGCGGGATAAGGATGGATGTTGCCATCGAGGTTGATGATCTCGATGCCGATCGAAGGCTGGTTGAGTCCGTCGAACTGACGCCAGCCGCTCTTGCCGGCATGGTAGGCCACCTTGGACTCGGGCACCATGGCGATGATGCGCGGAGGATTCTCATCGGTGACCAGGTAATGGATCCCGACGCGGTGGCTCGACTTGCGCCCCTGGAGCACGTCGTAGGAGCCGGCCAGGTTGCCGCCCGTGTGATGGAGGATCAAAGCTTGCACGGGCACCTTGCGGGCTTCCGAGCCCAGGGAGTCGGCGCCTTGCTCGATCCGCAATCCCGCCGGGGCATGCTCCGCGACGGGAAGTTTGGTCGGCACGCCGGAGGGCGCCGAGGCGCAGCCGGAAAAAAGCGCGGCCATGAGGACCAAAAGCAGGGAATTCTGCGCGGGGGTTCGTTTGGTCAGGGTCATGACGATGCAGGGCATCGTCTAAAACGGCCTCCCAAAGACCCCAAGTTAATACGATTAACAGCCATCTAACCCCTGTAATAATTGTATTAAGTTTAATTAGACATAATGTATATTGTGCGAAATACACCGGAGCGCATAAACCTTAAACTATCGGTTTACGCTCGCATGACCGCATACGGGCATTAAAAAGCCGTCTTTATGAAAGTCGCTCGCCATATCATCGAGGCTCGCCGTGAAGCCATCGCCAAACTCCTCAGCAAAGTCGGCTACGTTCCCGTCCTGGAGATCTGCAAACAATTCAACGTCTCGGAGGCCACCGCCCGGCGCGACCTGACCGAGTTGGAAAGCCAGCGGCGCATCACCCGGACGCACGGTGGCGCGCTGTCCGACTTCAACCGCAACTTCCCGCCGCTCGACGACCGCAAGGTCGAGGACGCGGAGGCCAAGCGTAAGATCGGCAACCTGGCCGCTTCGCGCGTCAAGCCCGGCATGACCGTCTACCTGGACTCGGGTTCGACCATCTTCTTCGCCGCCGAAGCCATCGCCTCCGCCGGGGTCGCCGACCTGCAGATCGTCACGACCTGCCTGCCCACCGCGCAGCTCATCTCCTGCCTGCCCGGCGTCGAGGTCTACATCCCGGGCGGTCTTTTCCTCACGCGGCACGCCATGGTCGCCGGCGACCGCACCCTCGAGGAAGTCGCCCGCTGGAATTTCGACGTGGCCCTGCTCGGCGCCGAAGGCATCGACGAGAACGGTCTCTGGAATTCGCAGCGTGACATCTCGCACCAGCAGCGCGAGGTCATCCGTCGTAGCGACGAGGTCCTGATCTGCATGAACAAGGTCAAGCTCGGTCGCGGCGGTCCCTGCGCCGTGACCCGCGACGTCAGCGCCTTGTTCCTCGTGACGGACGCCGCGGCCGCGGATGTCGCCAAGGCCAAGGTGAAGATGGCCGCCGACCACGTCCTGACGGCCTGACCACGGGCCCCGGAGCTCTTCCGAGTCCATGCCCACCGACGCCGTCCAGTCGTTGCTCGACCTCTCCCACGCCCTGGGTGGAGAACGTTTGCGTCTGGCGATTCTCGGCGAAGGCAATACCTCGCTACGGCTCGACGCCGACACGTTCGTCGTCAAGGCCTCTGGCTCGAGCTTGGCCACGCTCCGCCCGACGGAACTGACGACCTGTCGCTTCGACCGCCTGCTCCCGTTGCTCGAGGCCCGGGGCGCGACCGATGCGGATGTCGATGCGACCTTGCTCGCCGCCCGCGTCAACGAGGCTGAACGCAAGCCCTCGATCGAGGCCCTTTTCCACGCCTACCTGCTCACCCTGCCCGGCGTCGCGTGCGTCGGCCATGTCCACGCGATCGCGGTGAACCAGATCCTCTGCTCGCCGCGGGCGCGGGAGTTCGCCGAGCGGCGCGCCTGCCCCGACGAGATCGTCATGTGCGGCGTGGAGTCGGTGTTCGTGCCTTACGCCGAACCGGGCCTCGAACTTTCCCAGGCCATCCGCCGCGAGGTCGTCGCCTTCGTCCGCCGGACGGGTCGGGACCCGAAGGTCATCCTCCTGCAGAACCACGGCATCATCGCCGTCGGCCCTTCGCCCAAGGCCGTGCTCGGCTCCCTACTCATGGCCGAGAAAGCCGCGGAGATCTTCGTCGGCGCGGCCGCCCTCGGCGGGCCCGTCTTCCTCACCGCCGCCCAGTGCGAGCGTATCGCCGGACGGCCCGACGAGCATTACCGCCAGAAGGTGCTCGGCCTCTGAACCGCCGCCCCACCCTTTTCTCGCCCATGTCCAACTACCTCGCCATCGACCTCGGCGCCGAATCCGGCCGCGTCATCCTCGGCCGGCTCAAAGCCGGCAAGTTCACCATGAAGGAGGTGCATCGCTTCTCGAACGGCGCGATCACCGCGAACGGCACCCTGCGCTGGGACATCATCCGCATCTTCCGCGAGATCCGCATCGGCCTCGCCAAGGGCGCCAAGCTCGGTCCGATCAAGTCGGTCGCCTGCGATTCCTGGGGCGTCGACTACGTGCTCCTCAAGGGCGACGGCCCGCTGCTTTCCCTGCCGTTCACCTACCGCGACGAGCGCAGTTTCAAGGCCTACGAGCTGGCCATGCGTCGGTTCTCGCAGAAGGAGATCTTCGAAGGCACCGGCATCGCCTCGATCTCGATCAACACGCTCTACCAGCTCTTCGACGATGCGGAGAACCGCCCCGAGATGCTCAAGTTCGCCGACAAGTTCCTGCTCATCGGCGACTACATCACCTGGCTCCTCACCGGCAAGGCCCGCGCCGAGGAGACCCTGATCTCCGGCAGCCAGTGCTGGGATACGCGCAAGCGTGATTGGGCCTGGCCCGTGCTGAAGAAGCTCGGGATCCCGAAGCACCTCTTCCCCAAGCCCGTCGCCCCCGGCGTGAAGCTCGGCAAGATGCTGCCGTACCTCGCCAAGGAGACCGGCCTCGGCCGGGCCGAGGTCGTCACGACCTGCGCTCACGACACCGCCGCGGCCGTCGCCGCGGTCCCCGCCACCCCGGGCGAGGACTGGGCCTACCTGTCTTCCGGCACCTGGTCCCTCCTCGGCGTCGAGCTGCCCAAGCCGCTCGTCAACGAGACCGTCCGCAAAGCCAAGTACACGAACGAGGTCGGCTTCGGCGGCACGTCCCGCTTCCTCAAGAACCTCGTCGGCCTCTGGGTCCTCCAGGAATGCCGGCGCGAGTGGATGGAGAAAGGCGAGGTCTCCGACTACGGCGAGATCGTGCAGCTCGCGCTCAAGGCCCCGTCGCTCCGTTCGTTCATCCGTCCTGATGACGTCCGCTTCGCCAAGCGCGGCGACATGGTGGCCAAGGTCCAGGCTTTCTGCCGCGAGACCAAGCAGCCCATTCCGAAGACGCACGGCGAGATCGCCCGCTGCGTGCTCGAATCTTTGGCCCTCCTTTATCGCGTCGAGATGGACGGCATGGAGAAGCTCACCGGTCGCAAACTGAAGCGTCTGCACATCGTCGGCGGGGGTTGCCGCAACGCCTTGCTTAACCAAGCGACGGCCGACGCCACCGGCCGGACGGTCATCGCCGGACCCGTCGAAGCCACTGCTGCCGGCAACATCTTGGTCCAAGCCATCGCCATGAAGGAACTGAAAAACCTCGATGCCTTGCGCACGGTCGTCCGAAACTCTTTTGAGGTAGTGACTTACAAACCCAACACCTCCCCCGCCTGGGCGGCCGCCCAAGCCAAGTTTAATGGTTTAAAGAAGTCGTAAAACCCTCTAACCCTCCCTCCCCCTTTCCAACGAAACGCACCATGTCCTCCTATAAGTACGTCTCCCACCTCTGGAACGATGCCGAAGCGGCGAAGCTCGATCCGGTCGGCCGTCTGGTCTACCGCTCGAACAAACTCGGCGCCGACCAGCGCATCACCAACACCGGCGGCGGTAACACCTCGTCCAAGATCGTCGAGAAGGACCCGCTGACCGGCCAGGACACCGTCGTCCTCTGGGTCAAGGGTTCCGGCGGCGACCTCCGGACCAGCAACCGCGAGAACTTCTCGTCCCTCTACCAGGACAAGCTCATCGGCCTCCAGCGCTCGTACGCCGCGCGCGCCGACAAGGGCCTGAAGTCCCCGGCCGAGGACGACATGGTCGGCATGTATAATCACGCCACCTTCAACCTCAACCCGCGCGCTTCGTCGATCGACACCCCGCTGCATAGCTTCCTGCCGGGCAAGCACGTCGACCACATGCACCCGAACGCGATCATCTCGATCGCCGCTTCCAAGAATTGCCAGGCGCTCACCCAGTCGATCTTCGGCGGGAAGATGGCCTACGTGCCGTGGATGCGCCCGGGCTTCGAGCTCGGCCTCGCGATGCAGGAGATCTCGCGCCAGCAGCCGGCCATCAAGGCCATCATGATGGGCCAGCACGGCTTCATCTCCTGGGCTGACGACGACAAGGCCTGCTACGAGCTGACCCTCGCGATGATCGAGCAGGCCGGCGCCTACATCGAAGGCAAGTACCAGGCCAAGGGCGGCGACGCCGCGGCCTTCGGCGGCGCGCTCTACCAGACCCTCGACACCGCGAAGCGCCACGCGACCTTCGCCGCCATCCTGCCCTGGCTCCGCGGCCAGGTCTCCAAGGAGAAGCGTTTCATCGGCACGATCCAGGACGACGAGAAGATCCTCCGCTTCGTGAACTCGAAGGACGCCCCGCGCCTCGCCGAACTCGGCACCTCCTGCCCGGACCATTTCCTCCGCACCAAGATCAAGCCGCTGTACGTGAACTGGAACCCGCAGTCCGAAGACGCCTCGGCGCTGAAGACCAAGCTCGCCGCCGCCCTCGAGCAATATCGCAAGGACTACGCCGCTTACTACAACGCCTGCAAACGCCCGAACTCCCCGGCGATGCGCGACCCGAACCCGACCGTCGTGCTCATCCCCGGCCTCGGCATGATCGCCTGGGGCAAGGACAAGTCCGAATCCCGCGTGACGGCTGAGTTCTACAACTGCGCCGTCGAAGTCATGCGGGGCGCCGAAGCCATCGATCAGTATATCGCCCTACCGCAGCAGGAAGCCTTCGACATCGAGTATTGGCTCCTCGAAGAGGCCAAACTGAAGCGTATGCCGGCCGAGAAGGAACTCGCCCGCCAGGTCATCATCGTCGTCGGCGCCGGCTCCGGCATCGGCAAGGAGACCGCCCACCGCCTCGTCAAGGAAGGCGCCCACATCGTCTGCGTCGACAAGAACGTCGAGGCCGCCCAGGCCACCGCCAAGGAGATCACCGACAAGTATGGCGCCGGCATCGGCGTGGCCGGCACCGGCCTCTCCAACTGCGGACCGGCCATCGGCCTCGCCGGTGACATCATGGACCGCGCCTCGATCCGCAAGATGCTCGACCAGGTCGCTCTCGCTTACGGCGGTTTCGACTCCATCTGCGTCACCGCGGGCATCTTCGTCTCCCCGGACACCACCGGCCACATCCCGGATGACAAGTGGGCGCTCACCTTCGCCCTCAACGTCACCGGCAGCTACCTCGTCGCCGACGAAGCCTTCAAGACCTGGAAGGAACAGGGTCTCCGCGGCAACCTCGTCCTTACCACCAGCGCCAACGCCGCCGTGGCCAAGAAGGGTTCCGTCGCCTACGACACCTCGAAGGCCGCCGCCAACCACCTCGTCCGCGAGATGGCCATGGAGCTCTCGCCCCTCATCCGCGTCAACGGCGTGGCCCCGGCCACCGTCGTGCAGGGTTCGGCGATGTTCCCCCGCGACCGAGTGATCGCGTCGCTTGCGAAGTACAACATTCCCTACACCGATGACGAGGCGACCGATTCGCTGACGACGAAGCTTTCCCGCTTCTACGCCGACCGCACCCTGACCAAGAACCCCATCACTCCCGCCGACCAGGCCGAAGCCTACTTCCTCCTCGTGACCAATCGCCTCAGCAAGACGACCGGACAGGTCATCACCGTCGACGGCGGCCTCCACGAGGCCTTCCTCCGCTAAGCCTGTGCGCGCTTCCCTCTTCGTCCCTTGCTTCGTCGCCAAGGTGCTGAAGCGCCACCGTCCGAAAGGAATCTGTATCGTCCTGATCGTTTGAACCCATGCGACTGCCCGCCCTCGCCTTGCTCGTCTCCGCCGTCATCGGCTTCGGCGCTGAGGTGAAACCGTTCAAGTGGTCGGGTCAGCTCAACGTTCCCGACCCTACGTCGGTTACCTTCGACGAAGCCGGTAACGCCTACGTGGCCTCGACGACTCGCCGCAAGGCGGGCGACCTCGACATCCGCGAACACCGGCTCTGGATTCCTGACGACGTCGGCCTGACCTCGCCCGCCGAAAAGCTCGCGTTCTATCAGCGCGAACTCGCGCCGGGCAAGTTGAAGGGCGGCCGAGGCGGGCTGAAAGACCATAACAAGGACGGGTCGGTCGACTGGAAGGACCTCACCTTCCACCAAGAACGCATCTACAAGCTCGCCGATACCGATCGCGACGGCGTCGCCGACAAGATCACCGTCTTCGCCGAAGGCTTCAACTCGCCGGTCTCGGGCATCGCCGCCGGCGTCCTCTACTTCGACGGCTGGGTCTACGTGACCGCCATCCCCGACGTCTGGCGACTGAAGGACAGCGATGGCGACGGCATAGCCGACGTGAAAGAAGTCATCGCGACCGGCTTCGGCGGACACATCGCGTATGCGGGCCACGACATGCACGGACTGCGGCTCGGCCCGGACGGACGCATCTATTGGACCGTCGGCGACAAAGGCGCGAACGTCGTCAGCAAGGAAGGCCGTCGTTTCGCTTATCCCCATGAAGGCTGCGTGCTGCGGTGCGAACCAGACGGCACCGGCTTCGAAGTCTTCGCCCGCGGCCTACGAAACACCCAGGAGATCGCCTTCGACGCCTTCGGTAACGTCATCGGCGTGGACAACGACGGCGACCAGCCCAAGGAGCGCGAGCGCCTGATGTACCTGCTCGAAGGCTCGGATACCGGCTGGCGCAACCAGCACCAGTACCAGACGGTCGAGAGCCGCTGGATCAAGGAGAACATGTGGATGCCTCCGGGCGCTCCCGACCAGCCGCTCACGATCACCCCGCCGATCGCCAACTATTCCGACGGACCGGCCGGCTTCCTCTTCGAGCCAGGTCATGCCCTCGACGGCGAGCTGCGTGGCCATTTCATCCTAGATCAGTTCCCGAAGGGGAAGATGGACGCCTTCACGCTCGTCCCCGACCGCGACGCCTTCCGTCAGGATAATCTCCGCGTCATCAACGAGGGGCTCATGGGCATCGGCATGTCTTGGGCTCCGGATGGCCGCGCTTACTTCGCCGACTGGATCGGCGGGTATCCGCTCGACGGCAAGGGAGCCGTCTGGCGCATGGACGTCGCCCCGAACGTCGATAAGACTTCCGAGGCCTTCCTTTCGAAGCCTTTCTCCGCCGAGATCCCGAAGGATGAGCTGCTCGGACTGCTCGGTCATCGCGATCAGCGCGTCCGCGTCAACGCCTCGATCCGGCTTCATCGTCTTGGCGCCTGGTCGGAAATGCTGGCGCTCGCCCTCAAGGCAGACTCGCCGCGCTTCGCCCGCATCCACGCGATCTGGGGTTACGGCATGGGTGTCCGACTCGGCAAGGTCGCCGATGCGTCCGCGTCATTGGCCTTGCTCGATGACGACGACAGCGAGATCCGCGTGCAGGCGATGAAGATCCTGAGCGAAGCCAAGACGTCACAGGTGCTCACCGATAAGGTAGCCTCACAACTTAGCCAAAACGATTTCCGCGTCCGCACCCAAGCCGGCATCACGCTGGCAAAAATCGGAGGCAAAGTCCCGTTCACATCCTTGGTACGTGATGCCGAAGCCGACCTACGCCTGCCTTGGCTGCGCCATGGCCTCGTCAGCGCTCTCGCCGGGACGCAGTCCTCGGAGGATCTGCTCCACTTCGCCCAGACCAAGACCGGGGCCGAAGCCGTGTTCGCGACCCTCGCCCTTGCCCGCAAGAAATCCCCCCTTCTCTCGAAGCTCCTTTCTCACGCCAATCCCGAAGTCGTCAGCGAAGCCGCCCGAGCGATCCATGACGACGAAGGCATCCAGGCCGCCCAAGTCGACCTGGCCGCGGCCTTCGGACAACCGAACCTTCCCTATCACGCCGCGCGCCGCGCCCTGAATGCGAATCTTCGCCAAGGCGATGAAGCGGCCTTGCAACGCGTGTTGACCTGGGCGATCGCCCAACCTGAAGGAGCTCCGCTGAGGCTGGAAGCGCTCAACACCCTCTTGGTGTTCGATCAGCCGCCCGCCCTGGACTTCGTCGACGGTACCGCCCGCAAGTACCCGCCACGCGAGGTCGCCCGGCTCGCCGCCCTGATCCGCGCCAAGCAGGACGACCTCTTGAAGGTGCAACGCCCCGAAGAGCGGGCCCCGGCGCTCAGCCTGCTCGTCAAATACGAAGCCGCCCTGCCGTTCCCCGTGCTGCAGGCCTTGGCCGAAGACCTCAAGGCGTCGCCGGGCGTTCGCCTGCAGACGCTCCGGTTGCTCGGACGACTCCAGGAAGAGAACCTGGCCGTGACGCGGACCCTGCGTAACGCCGCCGGCGAAGGCAACCCTTCCGAAGTCCGCATCGAAGCCCTGGGCCAGTTGTTCAAACGTGACAGCGTCGCGGCCCTGGAAGTCGCCCGACTCATCATCGCCTCCAAAGTCGCCAAGACGCCGGAGAAACAAGCGGTCGTCGCCGCCCTTCGCGGTCGCGACGAGCCCGCCGCGAGGTCCTTGCTCAAGGAACTCGTGACGCGTCTGGCCTCCCGCCAGCTGGACGCCGGCCTCAAACTGGATGTCTTCGAAGTAGCCGGCGAATCGACGGACCCCGCTGTCGCCGAAGCCTTGAAGAACTATCTCCAGACCGGCGGCAAGGGTGCGCCGAAGCTCGCGGCACCAGGCTTGCCTTACGAACTGCTGACCGAAGGCGGTGATGCCGCCCGCGGCAAGGCCTTGGTCAACGGCCATCTGGCGGCCAACTGCACCGCCTGCCATCGCATCGACAGCGACGAAGGCAGCGAAGTCGGGCCGATGCTGCGCGAAATCGGCGCGCAACGCACCAAGGCTGAACTCGCCGAATCCTTGGTCGAGCCATCGGCGAAGATCGTCCCTGGTTTCGGCATCGAAAGCATCGTCCTCAAGGATGGCACGATCCTCGCCGGCAGCGTGCTCATGGAGACCGCCAAGACCCTCGACTTCAGGCTCGCGGACGGGAAGACGCAGAAGGTCGCCGTCGCCGCCATCGCTTCCCGCGCCCCGCCCGTCTCCGTCATGCCGCCCATGCTGGGCATCCTGACGCCGGCGGAGATCCGCGACGTCGTCGCCTATCTCAGCGGACTCAAGCCGAAGGCGACTAAAGCCAAGGCCAAGGCCAAGAAATAGCCAATGTGGGGTTGAGTAACCACCCGACGTTCGGCCATGCTGTGCGCATGCTGCTTCGTTTCCTGCTGCTCGCGCCGCTGGCCGCCTTCGCCGAAGGCTCGCTGGTCGCCGACTGGCAGAAGCAGTACGACGCCTGGTACTGGAAAGCGCCCCGGGCAAAGGTTGAAGCCCCACGCTGGAGCGAGAACGGACGCACGCTCGCCTATGGCTGGCCGGGCAAGGACGGACTCGAGTGGCGGTTGGTCGACTGCGAATCCGGCCAGAGCCGTCCCGCGTTCGACAAGATGGCCTTGGTCAAGGCCTTCGCCGACCTCGACGGACGCAAGGCCGACCCGCGCAATTGGCCCTTCAAGCAAATCGTGCCGACCGAAGACGGACGTCTGCGGCTTGAAAGCAACAAGGAGTCATGGTGGCTCGGCAAAGACGGTAAGCTCGTGCTGGCAGCCGGCGCATCGCCGAACAAGGGAGAGACCAGGTTAGATGGCAGCAGCCGGATGCAGAATTCAGCCAAAGAAGGGCTGCGTTCCCCCGTCGGCGGCGCGACCGTCGAACTCCGCGACGGCGACGTCTATCTCCTATCTGGCGACGGCCCGCCGGCCCGCAAACTCACGCAACGCCCGGCAGGCTCCGTCGACGTCTTCGTCGGCCCGGTCTCTTGGTCTCCGGACGGCACGCATTTCGCCCTGTGGTGCGAGCGGAAGCAGTCTGTCCGGAAATACAAGGTCGTCGACTCCCTCAAAGGCGAGACCCGCGAAATCAACTACGATAAGCCGGGGGATCCGCGGACCGAGCGGGTGGCCTGGGTCTTCCGGGCTGACGGCAAGGGAGCCGCCGCGTGCCCGTCGGACCTGACCGGCAAGACCTACGCCACCGACCGCTTGGACTGGTCGGCCGACGGGCGGTTCCTACGGAGCGAATACATCCGCCGAGGCTTCACGGGACATGGCATCATCGCTTACGACGTGTCGACCCGCGGGTGGCGTAAGCTGTTCGCGGAAGAAGACCCCAAGTTCGTCTATACCTTCAACGCGCGCTACCGTCATGACCTCTCCGACGACCTGACCGTATGGGCCTCGGAGCGCACGGGCTGGATTCACCTTTATGCGGTCGACCTTCGCACCGGTCGGACGCTCCGCTCCGTCACGTCGGGAGAATGGGTCATGAAGCAGGTCCTGCACCTCGACCGGGCCAAAGGCCAGATCCTCTTCACCGCGGTAGGCCGGGTTCCGGGCGAGAATCCCTACCATCATCACGTCTGCAAGGTAGGCGTGAACGGAGACGGCCTCGTCGACCTCACCCCTGGCGACGCGCACCATGAGGTGCTGTTCTCGCCCGACCGGCGTACCTTGATCGACACGGCTTCCCGCGTGGACCGCCCCCCCGTCTTCACGCTCCGCAGCGCGGCCGACGGCCGCCAGCTGGCCGTGCTGGGCGAGACGGATACCGACGGACTCGTGAAGGCAGGCTGGCAACCCTCCCGCCCCTTCGTCGCCAAGGACCGCGAAGGAAAGTTCGATATCTGGGGCGTGGTGACGCGTCCGCACCCCTTCGACCCGAAGAAGAAGTATCCGGTCATCGAGAACATCTACGCGGGCCCCCACGGCTCCTTCGCCCCCCGCGCCTTCAACTGGTGGCACCGCAACCATCGCGAACTTTCGAGCCTAGGTTTCTACGTCGTGCAGCTCGACGGACGCGGGACGAACCATCGCGGCAAGGAATTCCACCAGCTGAGCTGGCGCAACCTCAAGGACGGCGGCTTCCCGGACCGGATCGCCTGGATGCGGGCCCTGGCCAAGACCGAGCCCAACCTGGACCTTACCCGCGTGGGCATCTTCGGCGGATCCGCCGGCGGCCAGAACACCGCCCACGCCCTCCTGCTGCACGGCGGCTTCTATAAGGCCGGTGCCGCCGACTGCGGGTGCTACGACAACCGGGTCGACAAGCTATGGTGGAACGAGCAGTGGCTCGGCTACCCTGTCGGCCCATGGTACGAGGAGAATTCCTGCGCCCGTTACGCCGCCAACCTGAGCGGTCGGCTCTTCCTCTCCGTCGGAGAGTCCGACACGAACGTCGACGTGAAGTGCAGCTATGATTTCCGCGACGCCCTGCTCGCCGCCGGCAAGCGGGACCGTTTCGAATTCCACGTCGTCCCGGGCGCCAACCATGGCGCCGGCGAATCGAACGACATGCGTGAGAAACGGGCCCGCTTCTTCCGCGAGGCCTTGGGCGGCCCGCTCCCCTTATGACCGAAACCCCCTCCGTCTCCGGGCTGATCGAACTGCGTCTGAGCAACGTCGGCCAGCTCTTCAACACCATGGATCCGTCGCCTTTCCATGAGCGCGACCTGGACCACGACGCCGAGGAGTTCATCCTGAGCTGGGCCCGCGAGCACGAACGCGACTCCAAGCTCCGCCTGCGCGTCGTCCTGAGGCAGCCGGCGGACGATGAGGTCGCCGGACAGGTCCGGGAATCCATCCGACACTACTTCGAGTATCGGGCCCGCATGTCCCGACGCGAACTGCGCGACCTCTTCCGTGAGGGCCGGTCCGCCTTGGCCATCGGGGGTCTGTTCCTGGCCGCGACCCTGGTCCTGCGCGGGCTGATTCCGGAGGGCGGCTGGACTGAGATCGTCCGGGAAGGGCTGACTATCTGCGGCTGGGTCGGCCTCTGGAAGCCCATTGACATCCATTTGTACCGCTGGTGGCCCCTGAAGGCCCACGGCGACCTCTTGGCTCGCGTCAGCAGGTGTCAGGTAGAAGTCGTCTTCGAAGCCTGAGGGCAGGCCTGCGCCGTGCTTATGAGGTGAGTAAGAAGCTCGGAAATAACGAATTTTTTACGAAGAGGCATTGACTGGGGGGGTGCCCTGCCCCAATCCCAACCTTTCGCATGCAGAATTTCGCGAGCCAGTGCCTGGACCAGACCAAGGCCCTCCTCAAACTCAACTTCAATTCCCTCGCTCCTGACGGCACCGTCGTGCCCGTCGAAGGCGAGGTCTCACGCGCCGATGAACCAGGCCATGCCGCCCTGGCCTTCGGGGAATACTTCCGCGCCACCGGGGAGCTCACGATGGACCGCCAGAACATCGCCGAAATCGTCGCCAAGACGATCACGGCCCAGGTCCGCATCAGCCAAGGCTCCGACAACGGCATGGCCTTCGCCTGCCTCGGGCTGCTCGCCTTCGGTCCGACCCGCGAACGCAACCCCGTCTGGGAACTGCTCGACGAGCCGACCCGTGCCCTCATCGACGAACGTCTGGCCGTGGAGCATGACCACCACGACCACGTCCAAGCCTTCGACATCGCCAAGGCGGTCTGTCGCTTCTCCTTCGGCCTGACCAAGAAGGATGAGACCGGCGCGCTCGTCGACCGTTTCATGGACCGCATCACCGCGGCCTCCACCGGCGGTTTCCACGACGAAGCCTCCAAGGCCGCGAACGCCGCGAACTTCGGTGGTGCCTTCGACCTCTACGGCGTCGTCTCGCTGATCTTCATCCGCCAGTCCCTCCAGCTCCACGCGAACATCCAGGTCCGTGACGCCAAGCTGCCCAAGCTCCGCGGCCTCGCCGAGAAATACCTCCGCGTGATCATGGACACCGTGCGCGAGGACGGGCTCGGCTGGAGCTACGGGCGCGGCATCGGCGCCTACGGCCAGATGCATTGCATCACCTTGCTCCTGCAGGCCCTGCGCGACCGTTGGGTGCCGGTCGACAAGGAACCCCACGCCCGCGACCTCGTCCGTCGCCTTTACGCCCACTTCTTCACGACGTTCTTCGACGCCGAACACGGCGTCATCGTCATCCGCGACGGCGAACGTGACACCATCCCGGGACACACCACCCGCATGGCCAACTTCGACGCCGCCCGTTACCTTTCGCAGTGGTCGCGCCTCGCCAAGACCATCGGCGGCGCGATGGACGTGGTCAGACCGGCAAGCCGCCTGCCGGTATGCCGCTTCTTCTCCTTCGACAAGTCCCCGCGCAAGGAGCAGGGCCTGCTCTCGTACCAGGACCCCGCCTCGGGCCTGCATGTCATCCTGCCGTTGGTATCCTCGGGTTCGCATCGCTTCTCCGACTCGCTGGCCTTCCCCCACATGCCCGGCGTCTTCGACTGGCCGTCCAACCAGACGACCTCTCCCTTCATCCCGGAATTCACCATCGGCGGCAAGGTCTACACGCCTTCTTTTTACGGCAAGAACGCCCAGGTCGCCATGGGTACCAAGTCCGGCACCTATCACTTCCGCTACGATCAGCCTGACCTCATCGACCGTGACGAGAAGGTCTCCGCCAACATCGCGTCGCTCAAGGTCGATTGGGAATTCAACGGCGGACGCATCGTCGGACGTTTCACGCTCACCGCCAAGGCGGCCTTGGTGCTCGAAGATTTCCGTCTGGTACTCCCGATCGCCGCGACTCATTCGCGCATGACGCCGGGCAATGCCCTGGTCCTCGGCGCCGAATCACATCGCTGCGAGGTCGTGAAGGACGATTTCCACGCCGCCTGGGCCGAGACCAAGGTCGTGAGCGACAACGCCAGGCACCGCACCTGCTGGGGCAAGGTCCACTTCTACCAGACGCTGCACCGCGATAAGCCGATGCCCCTGCGCGCCGGCATGAGCTACGCCTTCGAGATCGCCTACCAGCCCCACGTCGTCCGGGCCGGAGACGCGGTCTGAGGGCGGTTTCCCCGTCCCGCCAGCCTTCGGGGTTGTCCTGCCCCCTGACCCTGCCCTATGTCCCTTGGGTAATTCTTCATGCCCAGTCCGTTCTACATCACCACGGCCATCGACTACGCCAACGGCTCGCCGCACCTCGGCCATGCCTACGAGAAAGTCCTCTCCGACGTGATCTCCCGGCACATGCGCATGAGCGGACGCTCGGTCCACTTCCTCACCGGACTCGACGAACATGGCCAGAAGGTCCAACAGACGGCGATGAAGCGCGGCGTCGAACCGCAGGTCCTCGTCGATGAGATCGCCGCGGTCTTCCAGGGCATGCTGGGCGACCTCAATATCTCGAACGACGACTACATCCGCACGACCGAACCGCGGCACAGGAAGGTGGTCCAACAGTTCCTGCAGAGGCTCTTCGAGCATGGCCTCATCTACAAAGGCCAGAAGACCGACTGGTATTCGACCCGCCAGGAGCAGTTCCTCACGGATAAGGATCGGGCGCCGGACGGCTCCTGGCCGGAGATCTACGGCGAGGTCACCCAGACGACCGAAGAGAACTACTATTTCAAGCTCACGCAGTTCCAGCCTTGGCTGGTCGAGCACCTCCGCGCGCACCCGGACTTCATCACGCCGCGCTTCCGGCAGAACCAGGTCCTCGAGTTCCTGAAGGAGCCGATGAACGACCTTTGCATCTCCCGGCCGAAGACCCGCCTGACCTGGGGCATCGAACTGCCCTTCGACCAGGCGTTCGTCACCTACGTCTGGTTCGACGCCCTGACCAACTACTACTCGGCCGTGGCCGACAAGGGACTCTGGCCCGCCGACGTCCACGTCATCGGCAAAGACATCCTCTCGCCGCCCCATGCGGTCTATTGGCCCTGCATGCTCAAGGCCCTCGGCATCGAACCCCCGCGCCAGCTGCTCGTCCACGGCTGGTGGACGGTAAACAATCAGAAGGCTTCGAAGTCCGCCGGTAACGCCGCCGACACCCTCGGCTTCGTGGCCTCGCACGGGGCCGACGCCTTCCGTTTCTACCTCTGCCGTGAGATGGTCGTCGGCCAGGACGCCGACTTCTCGACGCTGACGTTCGAGAACCGCTACAAAGCGGACCTAGGCAACAACCTGGGCAATCTCGTCAACCGCCTGCTCAACATGGTAGGACGCAACTACGCCGGCGCCATCCCGGCCGCGGCCGCCGATGAGGAACTCGAACAGAACCTCCGTCGCCTCTGGGACGACAGCGCGAAGAAATACGCCGAGGCCTTCGCCGACTACCAGGTCAGCCACGCCCTCGAAGCCCTCTGGGTCTTCATCAGCGCGATGAACGCCTACATCGAAGCCCGCGCCCCGTGGAAGCTCGCGAAGTCCGCCGACGCCGCCGATCGCGCCCGCCTCGACTCGTGCCTCGCGCACGTGGCCGAAGGCCTGCGCCTCGTCGGCACCTTGCTCACTCCGGTGATGCCAGCGACGTGCGACAAACTCCTGACGAACATCGGCCGCCCGGCGGCGACGACTTTCGATGGCCAGCTCGCCTGGTCGTCCGTCTGCACGGGCTCTAAAGTGGCGGAAAAGTGCATTCTTTTCCCGCCGATCGAGGCTCCGAAGGAAACTCCGCCCGCCTGATTGGACAACGGGTGAGGATAGCCTAACCTTCCGGACATGGAACCCGTCAAAAACCTCGATGAGGCCGACCTCCTGGCCAAGGCCGAGGCACGGGCTGGCGACCAAGGTCTCGTGTCGTATGAGTTCGCGGTCCCCGAACTCGATCCGCTGGCGGTACTGGAGACGCTCGATGAACCGGCTCCGCGGGGCTACTTCGAAAACCCGTCGCGTCGACGCTCTCATGCCGCCGGCGCGCCAGTCCGTCAGTGGCGCGGCCGGGGCGAGCGCCGTTTCGCCGAAGCCGACGGCTGGCTGAAGGCAGTCGACGCCGAACTGACGTGCGTCGGTCACCGTCCTCGCGTGATCGCGACTTTCCCTTTCTACCCTGGCACCGAAAACGAAGGAGCCGAAGCCCGGATGTTCCTGCCAGGGTGGCAGGTCGTCAGTGAAGAAGGCGTGAGCACGGTCACCCTCGTCGAACCCGCCGGCCCCGGCTGCGCCGCCCGCCTCGCCGTGCGTGCCGACGGCTTCCGACGCTTCAGCTACCGCTCCACCCCGCCTTCACCGCGTGCGCCTGTGCCGACGGTGCTGTCGGAAGTCGGCGGCGCCTGGTTTCCTTCGGCGGTGCTCCGGGCCACCGAACTCATCAAGGAAGGTTCGTTCGAAAAGATCGTCCTCTCGCGGGCCTTCGACTGGCGCCGCAGCGAGCCCTTCAGCGCTTACGCGACCCTGCACCGTCTCCGCCGGGGCAATCCGCAGTGCCACACTTTCCTCGTCGATGAAGACGAAGGCTGCCTGGTCGGATCGACGCCGGAGACGTTGCTCTCCCTCTTCGACGGCGCGGTCCGTTCCGAATCGGTGGCCGGCACGACCCGACGCGGCGAATCCGCGTCCGAAGACGCCTCGCTCGCCGAAGCCTTGCTGACGAGCGACAAGGATCGCCGCGAACATACGGCGGTCACGGCTTCGATCCTGCGCCGCCTGCGCATGGTCGGCGTCCTCGCCGCGACCTCCCGCAACGCCGAACTTCTCCGCCTAGGCAACGTGATGCACCTCCGCACGCCCATCGAAGGCACCATGCCGGCCGACCGGCGGTTCCTCGAAGTCGCCGGCGAGCTCCATCCGACGCCGGCGGTCGGCGGCAAGCCGCGCGCCCTGGCCCTGCCTTTCATCCCCGGCTTCGAGCCCCATCAGCGCGGCCTCTACACCGGAGCCGTCGGCTGGGTCCGCTCGGACGGACAGTCCGGCAAACTCTTCGTCGCCCTGCGCTGCGCCCGGCTGAAAGGTTCCTCGGCCCGCGCCTTCGCCGGTGCCGGCATCGTCGCCGGCTCGGATCCGGGCGCCGAAGCCACCGAGACCGAGATGAAGCTGCGCACGATCCTCGAAGCGCTGATCTGAGGATGCGGGTCGTCCTGCAACGTGTCCTGAACGCTTCCGTGAGCGTCAACGGTGTCGTCACCGGATCCGTCGGCGCCGGCTACCTGCTGCTAGTCGGCATCGCCGCAGGCGACGACGAGTCAACCGTGCGTCGTCTCGCCGCGGAGGTCGCCAAGGCCCGCCTGATGCCTGACAGCCAAGGCAAGATGGGGATCAATCTGCGCGACGCCGGCGGCGAGACGCTAGCGGTCAGCCAGTTCACGCTCTTGGCGGACTTCTCCAAAGGCAACCGTCCCTCCTTCAACGGCGCCGCCCGGCCGGAGATCGCCCGGCCGCTGTTCGACCTGTTCGTCGCCGAACTTGCGTCGCACCTCGGACGCCCCGTCCCGACCGGCGTCTTCGGCGCCGACATGCGCGTCGAACTCGTCAACGACGGTCCGGTGACGGTCGTCCTGGAGTAGTTTAGGCTTAACCTCCGGACGGCTTCGCCCTACCCCTCTGCATCTGCCATGCTCTCCGTCCGCATCATCCCCTGTCTCGACGTCCACGGCGGCCGTGTGGTCAAGGGCGTGAAGTTCGAGGAGCTGCGGGACGCCGGCGACCCCGTCGCGGTCGCCGCGGCCTACGAGAAGCAAGGCGCCGACGAGCTCGTCTTCCTCGACATCACGGCGTCGAGCGACGAACGCCGCACCATGGTCGACGTCGTCGAACGTACGGCCGACCAGGTCTTCATGCCGCTCACCGTCGGCGGCGGCCTCCGCTCCGTCGAGGACATCCGCACGATGCTCAACGCAGGAGCGGACAAGGTCTCCCTCAACACTTCGGCCATCAAAGATCCGGGCTTGGTCAAGGAAGCCGCCCGCAAGTTCGGCAGCCAATGCATCGTGGTCGCGATCGACGCGAAGAACGTCGGTCCGGGCCAATGGGAGGTCTTCACCCACGGCGGTCGCAACCCGACGGGACTCGATGCCATCGCCTGGGCCAGGCAGGCCCACTCCCTCGGCGCCGGCGAGATCCTGCTCACCAGCATGGACCGCGACGGCACGGCCGCCGGTTACGACATCCCCCTGAACCACGCCGTGTCCTCGGCCGTGGAAGTCCCCGTCATCGCCTCGGGCGGCGCGGGCAACCTGGACCATATGGCCGCCGTCCTGAAGCAAGGCGGCGCCAGCGCGGTGCTCGCCGCGAGCATCTTCCATTTCGGCACCTACACCGTCCGTCAGGCCAAGGAGCACCTGCGTGCCGCCGGCCTGCCCGTTCGGCTTTAAGCGTGGGTCGGCGGGACCGCCTTCGGCATCACCAGGATCTTGTCCAGACGATGGCCGTCCATGTCGACGACCTCGAAGATATGACCCAAGGCCTCGACGCGGTCGCCTTCGTTCGGGATGCGACCGAGCGTGCGCATGATGAAGCCCGAGATGGCGTTGAAGCGTCCGGTGCCCTCGCCCGGGAAACGGCCGACGATGCCGGTCGCCTCGCGGAAATCATCGAGGGTCACGATGGCGTCGACGATCCAGCTGCCGTCTTCGCGACGACGGATCGGCTTCGGTTGGGCGACGGGCGATCCTTCGTTCGGGAGTTCGCCGACGACCGATTCGAGGACGTCATTCAGCGAGACCACGCCCCGGACCCGGCCGAACTCGTCGGTCACGAGGGCGATGTGGATCTTATCCTTGCGGAACTTCTCGAGGAGCTGGGTGCCGGTGCACTGCGGAGGCACGGTCGGCGGTTCGGTCAGCAGGTCCTTGATGGAGGCGCTGCCGGCCAAGGAAAGGTTCGCCCAGAGGCGCTTCACGGAGACCACGCCGAGGGGACGATCCGGCGAACCACGGAAGACCGGGAACCAAGTGTGACCCGAGGCGACGACCTTGCGCCAATTCACCTCGTCGGTATCGTCCAGGTTGAGCCAGACGACCCGGTTGCTCGGCGTCATCAGGCGCTCCGCGGTGACGAGGTCCAGCGATAAAGCGCCGTGCACCATGCGATGCTCGGCGGCATGGAGGACTCCGGAAGCCATGCCTTGGTCGACCATCATGCGCAGCTCGTCTTCGGACATCGTGTCCTCGGGCGTGCGTTTCCGGCCGAAGAGACGCAGGATGATGTCGGCGAAGAAGCCGAGCGTGCTCACGAGCGGAGAAGCCAGCAGGGAGACCAGCATCATCGGCCGGGAAAGCAGCACCGCCAATCCCTCGGGATCCGAGAGACCCAGCCGCTTCGGAACGATCTCAGCGCAGATGATCGTGAGGGATCCGATCACGAAGGAGACGCCCATCCGGGAGAGGTTCGCGGCGTTATCGTGCAGCCAGGTGAACGAACTGGCCTCGAGGTGAGGCTGTAAGGCGGCGGCGATGGGCGCGCCGCCGAAGGTGGCGGCGATGATGCTACCGAAGGTCAGGCCGACCTGGACGGTGGAAAGGAACTTGGAAGGGTTCGCCAGCAACTCCAGGGCCGCCTTGGCCCCCTTGCTGCCGTCCTCGGCTAGGCGTGTCAGGCGCCGACGGTTGGACGACACCAGCGCCATTTCCGAAAGCTCGAAAACACCGATGGTCGCCCAGCAGGCCAATATGACGAATAATTCCACGAAACAGGGCTACGGACTCCCCTGTGGACAGTCAAATCCGCTTGTTCACCCCCTCCCTAAGCCTAGGTTAAACCTTCAATGGCGACTCATTTCGAGGCAATCATCGTCGGCAGCGGCATCGGGGGGCTGAGTTTCGCGCTCAACCTGGCCGAACGCGGACATGCCGTCGCCATCGTGACGAAGAAGACCAGTTCCGAGTCGAACACGAACTGGGCCCAGGGCGGGATCGCCTGCGTGACCGATCAGACCGACGACTTCGCCAGCCACGTGCAGGACACGCTCACGGCCGGCGACGGCCTCTGCGATCTCACGGCGGTCCGCCATATCATCGAAGCCGGCCCGGCCCGGGTCGCCGAACTCATCGCCTGGGGCGTGCAATTCGAGAACGGCGCCGACGGACGGCCTGACCTCGGCCGCGAAGGCGGCCACTCGAAGCGCCGTATCCTCCATGCGCGCGACATGACCGGCCGCGCCATCGAATCGGCCCTCCTGCGCGCCATCGCACGTTCGGCCAAGGTGACGATGCTGGAACACCATCTCGCGATCGACCTGATCACGCGGGCCAAGCTGGGACTCTGCCCGCTCGGCGCCGGCGATGACCGCGTGCTCGGCCTGCACGTGCTCGATACCAAGGCGGGTAGGGTCGAGACCCTCTCTGCCGCGACGGTCGTCCTGGCGACGGGCGGCACCGGCCAAGTCTACCAGTTCACCACCAATCCCGACATCGCCACGGGCGACGGCATCGCGATGGCTTATCGCGCCGGCGCCGAAGTCCGCGACATGGAGATGGTGCAGTTCCATCCGACGGCCTTGAAGGCCCCGGACGGCGGCCGCGCCCTGATCTCCGAAGCCGTGCGCGGCGAAGGCGCGATCTTGCGCGATCTTTCCTTGCGGGCGTTCATGAAGGACTTCCATCCGCTCGGCGACCTCGCCCCACGTGACATCGTCGCCCGCGCGATCGACTCCGTGATGAAGAAGGATGGCGCCCCGCACGTCCTGCTCGACGCCACGCAGGTCGCCAAGGGCCACCTGCCCGAACGTTTCCCGCATATCTACGAGACCTGCCGCAAGGCGGGCTTCGACCTCGCGACCGAGCCCGTGCCCGTCGTGCCCGCCGCCCATTACCTCTGCGGCGGCGTCGCCACAGACCTGAAGGGGCAGACGACCTTGGCCGGCCTCTTCGCCGTCGGCGAAGTCGCCTGCACGGGCCTGCATGGCGCCAACCGCCTGGCCTCCAACTCGCTGCTCGAAGCGGTGGTACTGGCCCATGACGGCGCCGTCGCCGCCCACGAGGAGATCCTTCGGTCGAAGCCGCCCGCCGCCGCCTTGCCGGCCTGGATCGACGGTGCGGCCGGCGACCCTGACGAACGTGTCGTCCTGACCCATAACTGGGACGAGCTCCGCCGCACGATGTGGGATTACGTCGGCATCGTCCGTTCGACGAAGCGCCTGCAGCGCGCCCGCACCCGCATCGGCACCTTGTCCGACGAAGTCCGCGAGTACTACTGGAATTTCCGCGTCGAGCCTCGCCTGCTGGAACTGCGCAACCTGATCCAGGTCGCGGAGCTCATCATCGACTGCGCGCTGCAACGCCGGGAAAGCCGCGGTCTCCATTTCACCCTCGATTATGCGGCGAAGCTGGCCGAAGCACGGCACACTTCCGTCCGACGACCGCTCGGCCGCGCATGAAGATCGCCATCGTCGGAACCGGAGCCCTCGGGGGTTGGTATGCCGGCCTGCTGGCCGAAGCCGGCCATGAGGTCCATTGCCTCGCCCGCAGCGACCATGAGACGATCAACCGCGACGGACTGACCCTGCGACACCAGGGAACGCAACGCGTCGTGCGCGTCGCCTCAGCCACGCCGGACCCATCCCGGATCGGACCCTGCGACCTGGTCGTGGTGACGCTCAAATCCACCTCCAACGCCGCCCTGCCTGCGCTGCTCGGACCCTTGCTCGGTCCGGCAACCCTCGTCGTGACCCTCCAGAATGGCATGGGCAACGTCGAAGCCCTTGCGCGACTCCTGCCTGCCGAACGGATCGTCGCCGGGCTCTGCTTCGTCTGCATCAACCGACTGGCTCCGGCCGTCATCGACACCACGCTCGCCGGCCATGTCCGCATGGCCGCGGCGGTCGGCCCGATCAACCCTGCCGTCGAACGCTGCGTCGCCATCTTCGCCGCTGCCGGGCTCGACTGCCAGGCTGAGGCCTCCCTTGAAGCCGTATTGTGGAAGAAACTCTGCTGGAACATCCCCTTCAACGGCCTCTCCATCGCCGGCGGGAGCATCACGACGGACCTCATCCTCGCCGACCCCGCGCTCAACGAGCGAGCCTATCGCCTGATGAAAGAAGTCCAAGCGGCGGCCGTCGCCCGCGGACATGGTTTCGAAGACGGCCATATCAAGCGTCAGTTCGTCGTCACCGTCGGCATGGGGCCTTACCGTCCTTCCAGCCTCATCGACTTCGTCGAAGGTCGGGACGTCGAAATCGAAGGCATCTGGGGCGAACCGTTACGACGCGGGCTTGCCGCCGGCGTGGCGATGCCGGAGACGCAAAGGCTCGTCGACGACATCAAGGCCCGCCTGGCAGCCAGAGCCTGAGAGGTCTCAACGGCCGTAAGGCGGGCGGCCCAGTCGGGTCAGCTTTGCGCCGACCTCTTCGCGGACGCGATCCGGGCTCAGGAAATTGACCGGGGTGCCTGGAACTACCCGGGTGGTGAAGAGAACGTCGCCCTGACGGGCCCGGAGCACCAAGCTAAGGCCGACGACCTGACGCGGTGACGCCCGTTGGTCCACCATGATTTCCCATCGACCCTCGAGGGTGGCATCCGCCTCCGCTTCTTCGGGGGCGGCGCGATACCCCATGGCCTCCAGCCGACGCACGGCGGCGTCATGGGCGACCTCTCCGCACCGGCGTAGCTCGTCGCTGGTCGCTCCGGTGGCCTCGCGGACATAGATGCTCCGGACCTCCGTGGGCGCCACGCCGTTATCCGACATGGAGAGGCACCCCGCCAAAAGCAGCGTCAAGGCCTGCCATAGGAGGCGCCAGGAGGGTCCCGTGCGGTGCATAACTTGTTTATTACCCGTTCTCGCCCCACGTCCAGCAGGGACATGATGGGACGGGTTGACCTTTGCGCCCGGCGGAGGTCCCCTCTCCCTCCATGGCCCGAGTCCAAGCCGTCACGTTCGACCTCGCAGGCACCCTGCTCTTCCCGCACCCGTCGGTGGGTGCGGTGTACGCCGCGTGCGCCCAAGCCCAGGGCGTCGAGATCGAAGCGGCCGTCCTGGAGGCGGCCTTTCCGTTGGCGTTCAAAGGCGGTCCGAAGAACGCCAAGCCGGAGGTCTTCTGGCGGGAAGTCGTCCAACGTTGCTTCGGCCCCGCGCTGCCCTCGGCGAAGACCGAAGAGGTCTTCCAGTCCTGCTGGGAAGCCTTCGCCAAACCGGAAGCCTGGCGGCTCGCGCCAGGCACTCTTCAGGCAATCTCAGCGATTCGCTTCCTCGGCGTCCGCGTCGGCGTGCTTTCGAACGCGGACGCACGTATGCGTAAGGTCCTCGAAGGACACGGCCTCATGAAGCATCTCGACGGCGTCTTCCTTTCGGAGGAGACAGGCTATGCGAAACCCGACGCCCGGGCGTTCGGACAGGCGGCGCGCGCCTTGGGCGGCGCGGTCTCCGGCCTGGTGCATTTCGGCGACAGCCCGACCGAGGATGGCGAAGGCGCCCGCGACGCCGGCGCGACGGGCGTGGTCGTAGGCGGAGCGCATGCTCCGGAGCGTTGCTTGCGTAACGAACGCATCTCCGAGGCTCCTTACGCCGTGCGCGCCCTGCTCACGGAAGGAAAACTCCGAGGTAAGTTTTCGCGGACGGTCCAGAACCTGCTCGCCAACCTGCGCGGCCTCCCGGAAGACCGCGGACGTTCCAGCGACCGTCCGCTCAAGACCATCGATGATGCGGTGCAGGATGCCTTCAAGAAGCTGCGCCTGGACAAGCCCGTGCCCGAGACGGCGATCGTCGCGCACTGGCTGGAACTCCTGCCGCTGAAGCTGGCGAAACGGTCGGCCCCGCTCCGCGTGCTCGAAGGCGGCAAACTCGTCGTGCAGTGCGAGAATTCCGTCATCAAGTCCGAGATCCGCTTCCACGAACGCGCCATGCTGGCGAAGATCAGGCTCCTGCGGGGCTGCCAGGACGTCCGCGCGATCAGCTTCGTCAACGCCTGATCAGTTCGACTTCGGTTCGTACGGGCGCTGGAAGACGTCCTTGAAGTCGTACACGTCCTTGAAGTCCTCGAGATCATCTTCCTCGGAGCGTCCGAACAGACCGGTCTCGATGATGTTGAAGACCACGTTGCCGACGTCGACGGACTTACGCAGCCCCCAGTTATGGAGCAAAGGGTACGACATCGGGCCGTAGGTCTCGAGCACGTGCTGACGGAAACCTTCGAGCAGCTGCGGGCCGGAGACATGCCGGTTCACGATGCTTTTCCCTTTCTTGGGTTCGCCGTGGACGATCTTCTGGGCGTGGTCGAGGCCGAGACGCACGACGTCATAGGCCTGCGGCTGATAACGGGAATCCTTCAGACGGATGAGGCGGACGGCTTCGTCGAAATCCATGATCAGAGCTTGGCGAGTTCGGCGAGCAGCCGGGCGTTCTGGGCTTCGGTGCCGACGGTGAGGCGGAGCCAGCCCGTCATGCCGTAACCGCGGAGCGGACGGACGATGACGCCCGCCTTCTGCAAACTCGTGAAGGTCTCTTCGGCCTTGGGAATCTGGGCCGCCAGGAAGTTGGCCTTACCGTCGATGAAGGCGAAGCCGAGCTGCTTCAGGCCGGCGGAGAGCTGGGCGATGCCGGCGGCATTGACCTCGCGGGTGCGACGCACGAAAGCGTCGTCGTCGAGGGCGGCCTCGGCCGCGGCCAGGGCCGGCAGGTTGACGTTGAAGGGCTGGCGGACCCGGTTGAGCAGCCCGCAGACTTCGGTCGAACCCAGCAGGTAACCGACGCGCAAACCGGCGAGACCATAGGCCTTGGAGAAAGTGCGTGAAAGGACGACCTTGCGGCCGGACTTCATCAGCGGGCGAAGATCAGCCGACGCCTCGAGGTATTCCGCATAGGCTTCGTCGAGGCAGAAGATGACGTCCTCCGGAAGCGAAGCGGCGAAGGCCAGTATGTCCGCCGGATCATCCGTGCCGCCGGTCGGGTTGTTGGGGCTGGCCAGGAAGACGATGCGGGTCTTCGGCGTGACCGCGGCGCGCATCGCCTTCAGGTCATGACGGTAGCCGGGCATCGGTACTTCCACCGGGGTGGCGCCGAAGAGCATCGTGGCGAGCTTGTAGACGATGAACGCCTGCGAGCCGAAGACGACCTCGTCGCCCGGACGGAGAAAAGCCTGGGCAAGCAAGATCATCACCTCGTTGGAACCGTTGCCGATGACGAAATTACCGGGCTCGAGCGCCCACTTCTTGGCGAGTTTCTCCCGCAGGAAAGTGCAGCCGCCGTCCGGGTACAGGTGACAGTTGTCGAGGGCTTTGTGGGCGGCGGCCAGGCCTAGGGGCGACGGGCCCAGGGGATTCTCGTTGGAAGCGAGCTTGATCACCGCGGAGGGATCGAGGCCGAATTCCCGGGCGACGACTTCGATGGGACGGCCGGCCTCGTAGACGGGCTGAGTCAGCACAGGGCGATTGGCGAGGTCGGCGTAGGTGGCCATGCGTAGGACACTCATGAGGGAGAATCCCCTCAAGGCAAGCGTCCGCGTGCCGCCTCCCCGCTTGCCAGCGAGGGGGGCGGCAGGTAGACGAACGCGCATGAAGATCATCGTCACCGGTGCCTCGGGATTCCTCGGCCGCGAAGTCTGCCTCGCCGCCCTGCGTCGCGGCCACGAGGTGCTGGCGCTGGGCGGCTCCCGCGCGCCCGTGGTGCCCGGCGTGGCGCAGGCCCGGGCCTTCGATCTGTGCTCCGAAGCCGCGCTCGAAGCCCTGGTGCTCGAAGAGTTCCCGCACGCCGTCGTGCATTGCGCCGCCTTCCCGACGATCGAAGCCTGCCAGGCCGACCCCGCCCGCGCCCAGGTGCTCAACGCCGAAGTCCCGAAGAAGCTCGCGCAGCTCTGCTTCCACCTGGGCGCGAAGCTCGTCCACCTTTCCACCGACACGGTCTTCGACGGCGTCGCCGGCGGTTATCAGCACACCGACCACCCGAAGCCGCTGAACCTTTACGGCGAGACCAAAGCGGCCGCCGAAGTCGAAGTCCTGCGCTACGGCCGCGAGCACGCCGCCGTCCTGCGCACCTCGCCGATCATCGGCAATTCGGCGAGCGGTGACCGCGGCCTGCATGAACGGCTCTTCGTCACATGGAGGGAAGGCCGCCCCGCCTCCCTCTTCACCGACGAGATCCGCCAGCCGGTCGAAGTCACGAATCTCGCGGACGTGACGATCGAACTCTGCGAACGCAACAACCTCAGCGGACTTTATCACTGGGCCGGCACCGAGGCCATGAGCCGCCACGAGATTGGCGTCCGCATCGCCCGTCACTTCGGTCTGGATGCCGACAGCCTGGTGCGCCCGATCACCCGGGCGGAAGTCCCGGCCGCCGCCGCCCGTCCGCGCGACCTCAGCCTCAGGTTACACCCCCTTGCCGGCAAACTGCGCACCCAGGCCCAGTCCTTCGAAGATCAATTGGCGCAGCTACGCGTCCCGAGGGGAAGCGAAAACTGGTACGAGCAGGTCACCGGCCGAAAGGTCGTGCGTCGTCTAGAAAAGGGCATAGACTTCTGAGCATGGACGTATTGCCCCGCCAAGCCGCCGACGCCGTCGTGAACATGGCGGCCGACCAGATGCTCCTGGAGCACTACCCTGCGCCTGATCGCATCCGCTTCCGGGCGTTCGCTTGGTCGGAGCCCAGCTACACCTTCGGCGTATCGCAGCCATGGGCCAAATACCGCGCCTTGGTGCCGGCGAACTACCCGCTGGTCCGACGCTGCACCGGCGGCGGCCTCGTCTCGCACCTCGACGACTGGACCTTCGCCCTGGTCATCCCACCCGCCCATCCGCTCTACAAGGCCGACGCGATGGCGACTTACGCCGCCGTCCACGAAGCGCTCCTGGCGGCGTTGGTCGCCCAAGGCCAGCCAGTGAGGCTTTCCCCCGTCCCGGAAGGAACGCGGGAGTTCCAAGCACCTGACGCCTGCGCGCAGCGCGCCGAACCCAACGACCTCGTCAGGTCGGACGATGGCCGCAAGGTCGCAGGCGCCGCGCAGAAGCGTAACCGGCACGGCCTGCTCATCGAAGGGTACGTCTGGAAGCCGTTCCTGGCCGGTTGCGACTGGCTTCGCTTCGAGAAAGACTTCGTCGCCCAGCTGGGACGCATCCTCCGGAGCACACCGGTCGACGTCGCGGAACCGATGTACGACCAGTTCGACCACGAAGGCACCTGGGCCAAGTTCGCCTCGAAGGAGTGGAACCAGCGGATCTAAGCGAAGAGGTCTAACTCCGGCCCCGCTTCCTTACCCGTCGGTTTGGCCGGTGGAGCCTTCTTGGATGCAGCCGAGGCTTGGCCCTGCGCCGGGGCTGCCGAGGCCTTGGCGGGCAAGCCAGACCCGGCCTCGAGGCCCCCGAGGATCTCGCGGGCTCGCTGGACGACAGCCGGGGGCATGCCTGCGAGGCGGGCGACCTGGATACCATAGGAGCGGTCTGCGGCGCCGGGCACGACCCGGCGGACGAAGACGATCTCGTCCTGCCACTCCTTGACCGCGACGGACCAGTTCCGCAGACGGGGACGGTCCGCGGCCAGCTTGGTAAGTTCGTGGTAATGGGTGGCGAAGAGCGTACGCGGTCCGGCGGAGCCGTCGCCGTGAAGATGTTCGGCGACCGCCCAGGCGATGCTGATGCCATCGTAAGTGCTCGTGCCGCGGCCGATCTCATCCAAGACGACCAGCGAACGGGCGGTCGCGTTGTTAAGGATGTTGGCGGTCTCGTTCATCTCGACCATGAACGTCGAGTTGCCGCGCGAGAGTTCATCGGACGCGCCGACGCGACAGAAGATACGGTCGACGAGACCGATGCGGGCCTTGGTGGCCGGGACCCAGCAGCCGAGATGCGCCAGCAAGGCGATGAGCGCCACCTGACGGATATACGTCGACTTACCCGCCATGTTCGGACCGGTCAGCAAGGCGATCTGCTCGCCGGAACCGGCGAGACGGGTGTCGTTCGGCACGAAAGACCCGGCACCGGGACGAGCCTGCAGCATGCGTTCGACGACGGGATGACGCCCCTGCTCTACTTCGAGGACGTCGGAATCATCGACGACCGGCTGGCACCAGTTGGCTTCGCGAGCCAGGTCGGCCCATCCGCGCAGGACATCGACTTCGGCCACGACGAGGGCGGTGGCGAGCAACGCTTCCGTGCGGGCGACGACTTCCGCGAGCAGGGCCTGGAAAAGTTCGGTCTCTCGGGCCAGGGCCTGTTCGTCGGCACGGAGCACTTCGCGTTCCTTGGCGCGAAGCTCTTCGGTGGTGAAGCGTTCGGCGTTCACCATGGTCTGCTTCCGGATGTAATCCGCCGGGACGGCGGCCAGGTTGGCCTTGGTGATCTCGATGGCGTAACCGAAGGCGCCGTTATAACGGACCTTCAAGGATTTGATGCCCGTACGATTCTGTTCGTTGCGCTCGAAATCCGCGATCCAGCCCTTGCTGTCCGAAGCGAGCGAGCGGAGACGGTCGAGTTCCGCGTCGTAACCGGCGCGCAAGGCGCCTCCTTCGGTCAGGTCGACCGGGAGTTCGTCACCGAGCGCGGTTTCCAGACGGGTCAGCAGGGCCGGCTCGGTCTCGATGCGCGCGGCCAAGGTGGCCAGGGTGCCACCGGGCAAAGCCTGCAGTTCCTCACGCAGCGGGGGCAGCGAACGCAAGGTATCACGGATGCCGCCGAGCTCCCGTGGATTGCGCAGACGGTTCTGCAGACGGGCGAGGATGCGGGCGAGGTCACGGACGCCGCGCAAAGCTTCGGCGACGCGGGAAGCCGCTCCGGGGTGACGGACGAATTCACCGACCGCGGCCTGCCGACGGCTGATGAGCCCGAGGTCGGTGGACGGTTCGGCGAGCCACAAGGCCAGCAGACGAGCCCCCGCGGGGGTCTCCGTACGGTCGATGGTCTCCAGCAGCGAACCTTCGCGGGCGCCGCCCGAAGCCGCGAAGAGCTCGAGGTTGCGGGACGAGGCGGCATCCAGGAGGACCGAGTCTCCGAGTTTGGCTTCGATCAGGCGGAATAGGTTCTTCGGACGATCACAGAGCGAGTCAGTAACGTAGCCCAGCACCGCGCCGGCAGCGCCGAGGGCGGCATGTTCGTCGGTCAGACCGAAGCCGGCCAGACCATGGACGGAGAGCGTCTGCGCGACCAGGCGGGCACCGGCGGCGCCGTCGAAGTTCCACCCCGGCAGGCGAGAGACAGCCCTACCCTGCAGAAAGACTTCGAGGGACTCGCGATCGGCCGCGGACGGCTCGAGCCCTTCGGGCAGGATGATTTCGCGGGGCGAGACCGAATGAAGCAACGGGAGCAGACGCGACGGGCTGCTGTCCGTGGCGAGACGGAAATCGGCCGTCGAGACGTCGAGCCAGGCGGCGTGCCAGCCTTGCTTGTCCCAGCAGAGGGCGGCCAGGTAGTTGCCGCGGCGCGAGTCGAGCTGAGAATCCTCCAGCGCCGTGCCCGGAGTCAGGATGCGGGTGAGTCCGCGTCGCACGAGCTTACCGGTGACAGGGGCTTCCAACTGGTCGCAGATCGCGACCTTCCAGCCGGCGGCCAGGAGCCGATTCACGTAAGCCGGGGCGGCGTGGTGCGGAAGTCCGGCCATCGGCGTCTCGTGGCGCTTCGTGAGCGTCAGACCGAGCACCTTGGCGGCGACCTCGGCGTCATGGCCGAATACCTCGTAGAAATCGCCGAGGCGGAAAAGCAGGATCGTACCTTCCGCGAGTTTCTCACGGAATTCGCGGTACTGCCGCTGCATCGGGGTTTCCTTCTCCACGGAAATGAGCGAAAGCCCCGGGAGGGTCTCCGCAAGTGCGGACTACCAGCCCCGGCCCGGAAGGGCCGGGAAGTTGCTCACATCAGCTGGGCGGCAAGTTCGGACAAGGCGCTGCGGACCCCGCTGAGCAGGCGGACGTTCGCCGTGATGGCGTGCCCCTTCATGCGTTCGTGGGTATGGATGAGCCCGTTGGACTTGCCGTCGAGATAAGGCGTGTCGACCTGGTCGAGGTCACCGATCAGGACGACCTTGGAGCCTTCCCCGATGCGGGTGATGACGGTCTTAGCCTCATGCGGAGTCATGTTCTGGGCTTCGTCCACGATCATGAAGGCGTGGCCGATCGAACGGCCGCGGATGAAGGTCATCGCCTCGATCTCGATGAGGCCGGAGTCGATGAGCCACTGGTAAGGCTTGCGCGGCTGGTTGATCGCCTGGAACTGGGAGCCGAAGATCGGCTGGGGCGTCTTCATCGCCTGGGCCTTCTTCTGGCGACGCTGCGTGTCGGTGGCGACGGCTTCCTTCGCGGTCGGGGTCGCGGCGGCGTTGCCGTTCTTCGAGAAGAGCACCTCGAGGTTGTCGAAGTAAGGCTGGATGTAAGGCGACAATTTCTCCTCCTTTGAGCCGGGCAAGGCGCCGATGTCCTTGCCGATCTGCACGACCGGACGCGAGACGTAGAGCTTCTTATAAGGAGAGAAGTCGCTGAGCACCTGGGACAGCGCGGCGGCGATGGAGAGGAAGGTCTTGCCGGTGCCGGCGCGGCCGAAGCAGGTGACCAGGCGGATCTCCGGATTCAGCAGGGCGTCCAGGAAGATCCACTGCTCGAAGTTCTTCGGGATGACGCGCATGCCTCGGGGCATCTGCAGGCCCTTGCGGGCGCCGCTGTCGGATGACATGAACTCGCGGTAGAGACCCAGAGGGACGAAGGCGCCGTCGCCGAGGTGGCGGGCGGGCTCGCTCCAGGAGTCCGAAGTGAACATCACGTATTCGTTGATCAGCAGCGGCGGCTCCTCCTTCACCTTCACCTGCACCTGTCCGAGCTCGCGGAAGTCGCGCATCGCGGCGGCGGTGACCTTGATCGTACGGTAGTCGCCGACGTCGCTGGTCTCGACGCGGTCGTTGCGGTAATCCTGGACTTCGAGGCCGAGGGCCTGCGCCTTCAGGGCCATGCAGGCGTCCTTGGTGACGAGGATGACCTGTCCCTTGGAAGTGTCGCGGAGATAGATGGCCGAGGCGATGATGCGGTGGTCGGGGGCGTCGACCTGCATGAACACTGCGCGCAGACGTTCGGCCTTCTGGCCGCTGAAGTGGTCGCGGATCAAGGCTTCGTTGATCACGATGCGCAGTTCGCCGCCGTCGCGGAGGTCGGCGTGGAGCGAACCCGGCTTGGAGGGATCGCCGTCGACGATGTCCTTCAGAGAGCGGTTCTCGAAGAGCGCCCGGATGGCCCGGTTCACCCGGCGCGCGCTGGCGCCGAGCTGACCTTGCTGGGTCTTCAGACGATCGAGCTCGGACAAGACCTCGACGGGCACGGCGACGACGTGCTCATCGAACTTGAACAAGGACTCGGGGTCGTGAATCAGTACGTTGGTGTCCAGGACGTAAGTCTTTTTCACGTCCCGCATTGAGTCACGTTGCCGACGGCGGGCAACCCGTAAAAGATTATTTCGGCGGATCGATGGCGCGAAGGTAATCCCAGCTATAGATGCCGGTCCGGTGGCCGTCACTGAACTCGAAGCTCACCGCATAGTTGCCCACGCGACTCATCCCCGTCACCGTCACGCCGGGGAACCGACGGGGTCCGTCCCCGCCCCAACGCTGGCCGAGGATGTCCACCTCCCCCATGTTCTCCGCGCTCGGGGAAAGCTCCCGCAGCAGCTCGGCGCGCAGGCACTGTTCATGACCGTCTTCCCAGGTGAGGGCGACGAAGTCTCCGATAATCTGAAGGTCGCGTGGCGGCCGCATGGGTCGAAAGTGGACGGGTCGTGGGCGGGCGCAAGCGGGTACATGAGGGACGACCTTGACTCCGCGCCGACGCTGGCGACCCTGCCTTCCCATATGGCAGGCGTAGGCAAACTCCTCAAACAAGCCCAGAAGATGCAGCGTGGCATCGCCGAGGCCCAGCAGCAGCTCGCAGCCGAAAGGCTCGAAGTGTCCCACGGCGGCGGCGCGATCCGCGTGACGGTCGACGGCCATGGGATCGTCCACGGGCTGTCGTTCGACCCCGAGTTCCTCAAGGAAGAGAAGAGCCTCGTCGAACAGGCCCTCGTGCTCGCCCTCCAGGAAGCCTCGGCCAAGGCCCGCGCCCTGCACGAGGCCACGATGTCTAAGGCCACGGCCGGTTTCTCCCTGCCCGGGATGTGATCGCCCGTGACCCCTTCTTTCGACAAGGTCCGCCAGCTCCTCAAGATGCTTCCCGGCATGGGGCATCGCTCCGCTGAACGGCTCGCCCTCCACCTGCTGGTCGAGCGCCCCGGCAAGCTCGCGCCTCTGCTCGAATCCTTGCAGGCCGCCGCCGCGGCCGTCCGACGTTGCGGTCGTTGCGGCAGTCTCGCCGAAACAGAACTGTGTCCGGTGTGCCAGGACGCCAAACGCGACCCCGCCGCCGTCTGCGTGGTCGAACAGGTCCCTGACCTGATGGCCATCGAGCGCTCCTCGGCCTATCGTGGCACCTATCACGTCCTGCACGGCCGCCTGTCCCCCATCAACGGCGTCGGTCCGGATCAGCTCAATCTCGCGACGTTCGAGCAACGCCTGAAGGACGAACCCATCACCGAGGTCGTCCTCGCGCTGGGTAATGACATCGAAGGCGAAGCCACCTGCCACTATATCACCGAGGCGATCCAGGCGATCCGTCCGAGCATCAAGGTCTCGCGCATCGGTTTCGGCCTCCCGAGCGGCAGCGGCCTGACTTTCGCCGACCCCGCCACGCTCCGGAGCGCCCTGGAGGGTCGTCGCGATGTCGCCAACTGACCTGCTGGCCTACCCGGAGTCCGCCGAGGCTTTCTGGATCGGGCAGGCGGAACTGGCTGCCGAACGTGTCGGCGACGAAGCCCTTGAACGCATGACGCCGGCGGTGGCGAATCTTTCCGACCTCTTCACGACCGAGAGGCCCGACCGCAAGTTCCCGGACTACTTCGCCGATCCGCGTCTGCTCGCGGCTTACGGGGTCTTCTTCCTCCCCCAGAGCTTCACGCGCACGTCCTTCGCCCTCGCGCAAATCTGCGGCCTCCGCGGTTGGCGACCCTCGACGGCCGCGCCCGCGATCCTCGATCTCGGTTGCGGGCCCGGCTCCTGCGGGGTCGCGGCGGCGCACCGCCTCCGTCAGTCGGGCATCGGCGGCATCGGGCTGACCGGCGTCGACAAATCCCCTTGCGCGCTGGCGGCGATGGAATCCTTCGGCCGCGCTGTCCTCGGAACTGACGCTACCGTCCGCACACGCATCGGCGACGCGGGCCGGCCGGACACCTGGCCCGAAGGACGCTTCGACCTGATCGTCGCGGGCTTCGTATTGAACGAGATGCCGCAGATGGACGCCACCGCCCTGCTCCGTTGGTTCGGGGAACTCAAGGCCCGGCTGGCGCCGGGCGGCCTGATCCTGATCCTCGAGCCCGCCTTACGCATCACGGCCGAACGACTGCAGCGCCTGAGCGACGAGGTCGCGGGCGGCGTGATGACCCGCATCGCGCCGGAGCTCGACGCCCTGCCGGATCCGCAGCTCGGCGCGGGCGAACACTGGAGTCACGAGACCCGTGCGTGGGACGCCCCGGTGTCGACGGAGTTCGTCAATCGACACCTTCATCGTGACCTGCGTGAAGTCCGGTTTTCCTTCGCGGCGTTCTCGGAGGCTTCCTTGGCGCCGCTGCCCCCCGGCTTGGGCCGGCTCATCTCCGACGTCCAGATCATCAAAGGTCTGCTCCGCTTCATCACCATACGGGAAGGCCGTATCGAATCCGTCGAAGTCCCCACCCGCGGACTGTCGAAGCATGAGGTCAAGAAACTTGCGGCACGGTTCGGGCGAGGCGACATCGTCCGCCACCCCCATCCGGCGGCACCGAAGCTCCGCCTGGCGAATCATGAGGAATTAGAGGTCTTTTGGACGCCGACCGGCCCCTGAGCACCATATTGTAACATTCCCGGCAGGGCATTTGTTTGCCTGCCCTGGTTATGCGGAACCTAATGAGGCCGTCTGCGCCGCCGCGCGTCGCCGTCCCCTCACACTCTCCATGTTCAACCGCGAACTCAGCTGGCTCAGTTTCGATCGAAGGGTCCTCGAACTCGCCGAAGACGAAAGCATCCCCCTGCTCGAACGCGTCCGCTTCCTCTCGATCGCCAGCTCCAACCTGGACGAGTTCTTCGAGATTCGCGTGGCCGGCATCATGCAGCAGGAGGAGTCCGCCAGCCACCCCGCCACCCGCGAATTCCTGACCGAAGTCCTCGCCAAGGCGCGCGCCCTCGTGGACGCCGAACAGGCTTGTTGGAAGAACCAGCTGCTGCCGGCGCTGGCCGCCCAAGGCATCGTCTTCAAATCGCGCGAGCAACTGGACGAAGCCGACCGGGCCGAACTCTCCCCCCGCTTCGACAGCGACATCTTCTCCGCGCTCACGCCGCTGGCGATCGACCCTTCCCACCCGTTCCCGGTCCTCACCAACAAAGGCCTCTACCTGCTGGTGCTCCTGCGAGATCCCGCGGACGGCGAGATCCGTCGCGCGGTCGTGCCGGTGCCGCGCGTCCTCCCCCGCGTGCTAACCGTCGGTCAAGGCTCCGCCCAGGCCTACACGCTGCTCAGCCACGTCATCCAGCTGTTCATCCATCGCCTCTTCCCGGGGCTCGAGCTACAAGGCTCGTGGGCTTTCCGCATCACGCGTAACAGCGACCTTTACGTCGACGAAGAAGAAGCGGGCAACCTGCTCGAAGCCATCGAGGAAGAGATCCGCAACCTACGCAAAGGCGCGCCGGTGCGGCTCGAGATCGAAGCCGACGTCCCCGAGGGCGAGATGCGCTGGCTCCTCCACTCGATCGGCCTTTCGGCGGATAACGCCTTCCGGGTCGCCGGCCCGGTGAACCTGCTCCGCCTCGGCAGCCTCATCGACCTGATCCCGCGGCCCGACCTCCTCTACCCTACCTTCGTGCCCGCCTTGCCCCCCGAGTGCGTCGATCCGGCCAAGCTCTACGCGCGCATCGCCCAGCAGGACCTGCTCCTGCACCACCCTTACGAATCCTTCACGCCCGTCGTCGACTTCATCCGCCAGGCCGCCAAGGACGAAAGCGTCGTCGCCATCAAGCTCACGCTCTACCGGACCAGCGGCGACTCGCCCGTGGTCGAAGCCCTCAAGGAAGCCGCCCGCAACGGCAAGCAGGTCACCGCGCTGGTCGAACTCCGCGCGCGATTCGACGAACTCAACAACATCGAATGGGCCCGGCAGCTCGAGGAAGCCGGCGCGCACGTGGTCTACGGCCTCGCCGGACTGAAGACGCATTGCAAGGCCTGCCTCGTCATCCGCCAGGAGAAAGGCGGCCTGCGTCGTTACGCCCACCTCGGCACGGGCAACTACAATCCCCGCACGGCGCGCGTCTACACCGACTTCTCGCTCTTCACCGCGGACGCCGAGGTGACGGCCGACGTCGGCCTGCTCTTCAACGTGCTCACCGGCAACCTCAGCCGGCCTAAGTTCAAGCACCTGCTCGTGGCGCCCTTCGACCTCGCCCGACGTATCGTCGAGCTCATCGACGCCGAAGCCTCGGCCGCGAAGGCCGGCCGGAAGGCGACGATCTTCGCCAAGGTCAACAGCCTAGTCGACCCCGACGTCATCGCCGCGCTCTACCGCGCCTCCGCCGCCGGCGTCAGAATCGAGCTCGTCGTGCGCGGCATCTGCTGCCTCCAGCCCGGCGTCGCCGGCCGCAGCGAGAACATCCGCGTCCGCACCTTCCTCGGCCGTTTCCTCGAACACAGCCGTCTCTTCCGCTTCGAGAACAGCGGCGGCGATCCGGTCATCCTTATGGGCAGCGCCGACTGGATGCCGCGCAACTTCCTGCGCCGCGTCGAGTGCGTCTTCCCGATCCGGAACAAAGCCCTGCGTCGCCGCGTCGAAGGCGAAGTCATCGCCACCTACATGGACAGGCTGGGCGACGCCAAGGTGCTCCACGCCGACGGCAGTACGTCGGCCTGCGCATCGAACGGCCGACTGGCGCCCTGCGCCCAGGATGCGTTCCTCGGCCTGGCCCGCCGGCTCGTGCCGGAAGACGTCATCGCGCCGAAGAAGAAGACCCGAGGCAGATCCGCTCGACGGCCGCGTTGAAGCCGTCTTCGGCGCCAAGGATCTCCACCTCCAGGCGGACATACATCAGCGGGACCGGCGGCCGGAAACGCGACTGCAGGCGCACAGCATCCTTCTCGGTCGTAACGATCATCTCCGCCTTGGCCTGCATGGCCTGGTCGAGCACCTCGTCGAGGTCCTCGTCGTTGAAGGAGTGGTGGTCAAGGAAGCGCCGGTTCGAGACGAGAACCGCGCCCTGCCCCGTGAGCAGCTCTTCGAAACGTTCGGGGGTGGCGATGCCGGAGAAAGCCGCGATGCGCTTACCGGCGAGTTCGGACATCGGCAGCCGGCGCGGCCCGTCGACTTCGACGAGTTCCTTGGCGCCGTGCGCGCAGGCGATGATCTCGGCCTTGGGATTATGCCGGCGGATGAGCGCCACCAGGTCCGGGTCGGGCGCGCCGACCGACTTCGTCAGGAAGACATAGGAGGCGCGGCTCAGGTTGGCGACCGGCTCGCGGAGCACCCCACGGGGCAGCAGGGAGCCGTTGCCGAAGGGGTCGCGGCTGTCCACGAGCAGGAGATTGATCTGTCCGCGCAACGGCAGGTACTGCAGACCGTCGTCGAGCAGGATGGTATCCACGCCGAAGCGGCGAAGCGCGAAACGGCCGCCTTCGACGCGATCGCGGTCGACGATGACCACGACGCCGTCGCCGCAGAGGTTCTGCGCAAGCATGAAGGGTTCGTCGCCGGCCTCATCGGGCCCGACGAGCACCGAGCGACCGTCCGACACGACCAGCGGATCGGGCCGGCTCGCCTGCGTCAGCCAGCGCCAGAAGCGCTTCATCATCGAATCCGAGGCCCCTTTGTAGCCGCGCGAGAGGATGGCGACCCGACGACCGCGGGATGCCAGGACCTTCGCCATCTTCAGCACGATGGGGGTCTTACCTGTGCCGCCGACCGTCAGATTACCCACGACGACCACCTTGCAGCCCAACGGCGTGTCGCGGAAGACCCGGTTGCGATAAAGCCACAGACGCAGCCTGACCAGGACTTCGAAGATCCAGGACAGAACCGTCAGGAAAGCCCCGAGCAAGGCCGCCCCGACCCCGCGCCGACGTCCGTAGACTACGTCTACGGCATAGCTCGCGATCGCCTCTCCAAAGGAGGAAAAGTACCCTCTATGCTTCGCGGCCATGGACGAATTGATGCAAAGTTGTTTGACGAAGGCAACCATCCCGATTGAGAAGGACGACCCAGCGCCATGCTCGTCCACCTGTTGCGCACCAAACTTCTCCGAGCCGAGGTCACCGCGGCCCGGCTCGATTACGAAGGCTCCTTGGCCGTCGACCGCGAGCTCATGGCCCTCGTCGGGATGCTCCCCTACGAGAAGATCCTGGTCGGCAACCTGGCCAACGGAGAGCGCTTCGAGACCTACGCCATCCCCGCCCCGGCCGGGACCCGCGAAATCTGCCTGAACGGCGCCACCGCCCACCTCGGCAAGGAAGGCGACCTCTTGGTCATCATGAGCTTCACCAGCGCCGACGAATCCGTCGCGGCCACCTGGAAGCCCCGCACCGCCACCCTGGCGGAACGCAACCGACGCATCGTCCGCCTCGAGAACCCCGAAGTCCCCGTCGAACTCCTCACCACCTTCCAACGATGAGCTATCGCCTCTATATCCCCGGTCCCCTCACCGTCTCCGACTCGATCGTCCAGGCCATGGGCAAGCCCATGATCGGCCATCGCTCCGGCGACTTCGTGAAGCTTTACAACGACATGCAGCCCCGCCTGCAGTCTATGTTCTACACCCAGGACCCGGTCTACCTCGCCACCAGCTCCGCCTGGGGCGTGATGGAAGGCGCCCTCCGCAACGTCTGCCGCAAGGGCGTGCTCAACTGCATGAACGGCGCGTTCTCCGACAAGTGGAACGACGTCGCGAAGCGCTGCGGCAAGTACGCCGAAGCCCTGAAGTTCGAATGGGGCCGGCCCGTCGACCCCGAGCAGGTCCGCGCCGCCCTCGCCACCGGCAAGTTCGACTGCATCACCTTCATCCATTCCGAGACCTCGACCGGCACCCTCTCGCCCATCGCCGACATCATGGCCGTCGTCCGCGAGTTCCCGGACGTCATCTCGATCGCCGACACGGTCAGCTCGTTCTCGACCATCCCGATCAAGAAGGACGAGCTCGGCATCGACATCTTCCTGACCGGCTCCCAGAAGGCCCTCGCCCTGCCCCCCGGCCTCGCGATCTTCGCCGTCAGCGAACGCGCCCGCGAACGCGCCAA
>JACCDL010955427.1_pt1 | contig 39576 bp, 48 predicted proteins | sample 7441931 | NCBI WGS metagenome assembly JACCDL01 (sample SAMN15323437, study PRJNA562643) | freshwater metagenome | isolation source: river surface water | place: USA:Blue River Watershed | collected 2017-08-16
GCGCCACTGTGCCATAATTTTCGGCTGCTCAGACCGCACCGCCCGAGTGGTGAAATTGGTAGACGCAGGGGACTCAAAATCCCCCGCCGCAAGGCGTGCCGGTTCGATTCCGGCCTCGGGCACCACATCCCACCGGTTAGCGACACACAGCTCCGGGTTCAGCCGCGGAGCACGGCCTCCCCGAGTTGGGTACCGGGGGAACCATCCCCGACTCGTCGCCACATACGGGGGATGCCGGATGCTCTCGTGGCTGTTCGCCTGCCCCTGGCTGCTCCATGACCTTACGTCCCATCGGCGCCGCCCCCCCCGACTACCTCCTCTCACCGGAGGCCAGGGCCATTCCCGAAGCCGCTGAGACCCCAAGGGCCTCGGAGTCCGGCCTGCAAGGTGCTGGCGAAACGGAGGCGGGCCGCCTCGAAGTGATCCGCATGACCCGGCAAGTCTTGGAAGGGGTCGATTTCATGACGCGCCTGAGCTATTCCGCCATCTACGGTGGCCCCGACTTCAAGCGCATTGCGAGTAATCTGGGGATTGATCCGATGGCCCTGGACTCGTCTACTCGCCAGTCCATTGACGCGAATGTGCACCAACAGTTCTTGCGCGCTACGGAATCCGGCGACACGCCCACCCGGGAGTCGACCGCTGAGAAATGGTTAAAGGAAGCGCTAAGTATATTGACTAAATGACTACTATGAGGCACCTTACGGAGGAGAATAATCCTTTGGAGTTAACGTGCCCTCCCCAGCCTCAGCCTCCCCCGATGCTTCGCATCCGACACCGACGGCAGGGGCGACCATCGGTCAAAGCGCGCTCCTCGGCACCCAAGACGAAGCCCTGTTCAAGCAACTGGTGAGGGCCCACCAAAACAGACTCTACCGATTCGTGGTCAAACACGTCGGCTGGGGTTCTGATGCAGAGGACTTGACCCAACAGGCCTTTGTGGAAGCCGCTCAATCATTCACCACCTTCAAAGGCGCCTCGGAACTCTCCACATGGCTTTACGGAATAGCGATGAACCTCGTGCGCAACTACTTGTCGCGCGCACCCCATCGGCGATATGCCTTCGAAGGAGACGACGCGCTGGCAGAAACCTCATGCACACGCCCGGATCCCTTCGAACAACTCTCGCAAACTGAAGCTGTCCGGGCCCTCGAAAAAGCACTCGCTGAACTCGCCCCGGAAATGCGCGAGGTCCTGATGCTCGTGGCACTCGATGAACTCAGCTACGAGGAAGCGGCCGAGATGCTCTCCATCCCGATTGGCACCGTGCGAAGCCGCGTCTCACGGGCACGAAGCAGCCTGCGAAGGCAACTTGCAGCCGACAAAGTCGAACTCGGATTTTGAGGCGCCGTCAGGGCGCAGCGCCAGCCGCTCGCTCGGCCAGCGCCGTCACCAGCTTGGGCTTGATCAGAAAAAAACGCTCCCGCTTTTGTGCTGAACGCACCTTGTTGGAAAACAAAGCGCCAAGGATCGGGATGTCGCCCAGCATGGGAACTTTCTGCTCCGCCTCAGAGTTCTGATCGGAGCTGTACCCGGCGATCACCAAGGCCTCGCCCTGACGTACCACGGCCTGGGTACTCACCGTACTGCGCCGAACCGTCGGCAGCGAATCGATCTGGCGGTCAACGATCTGTCCATCTTCGATATCGACCGTCAGCTGAATCGACGGCGGATCGCCAGCCACCAGCCGCGGCGTCACCTTCAGCGTGGTCCCGTACGTCACCGGCGAAACGGATGCCGCACGCTCACCCTGGACCCGCACATAAAAGGTCTCGGAAAGATCAATCAACGCACCGATGTTGTCAGTGGTCAAGAGGGATGGCCGGCTCTGAACGCGCGCATCCCCGACCTTCTCGAGCAGCCGGATACTGGCCAGCAATTGCCCCCCGAGGTCTGCTGCAGGCCCGGAAGCGCCGCCGTCCCCGCCGCCGCCACTGCCACCGTTGGCGCTGCCGGATGCACCACCCCCCGCGCGGGAGTTTCCAATCTCGATGGATCCGATGTTGAAACTGGCAGACAGACCACCACTGCGAAGATTCCAATGAATGCCGATTTCTCGCGCGCGATCTGTATTGATGTCAATGATCATGGCCTCGATCTCGATCATTCGCGAGGGAATATCCAACTCGGCGATCAAGCGCTCGTAGGCCGGCATCATTTCAGGATAATCACTCACGATCAGCGCGTTCAATCGAGGATCTGACTGGATGGATGGACCTTGACGCCCAGACCGCTCAGCCCCCCGCGGTTTGGGCGCCGCCTGAAGCGCCGGACCTCCCGGCGAAGCCGAGGAACCCAATGCAGGAGCGGCAGGCAAGGGAACCGGCACGTCGCTCAATTTTTCACTCATGACACTCGGAGCGCCCCCGGCGCCCAGCATCGTCCGCAGGACGGTTGCCAGCCCTGGCTGGGTGATCTTCTGGTCCCGGTACGTGACGGTTCGATCCTCGGCTGCGGCATGCCTTAACCGGAACACACGAATCTGTCGACCACTGGGTCCGCCGGAAGGCAATTGACGCAACGTCTCCTCAATCAGGTCGACATAAGTCACCGGCCCTGAAACGATCAAGATCCCGTGGTCCGTCAATTCGCCCCAGCCGAAGCGGGGCTCAATGATTCCAAGCTCAGTGAGCGTGGCGCGCAAGTTACCGATCCCACCCGATGGCACCGGGATGCTGCGCATCACGACATCCTTGGACTTGCTCACATACAAAACGCCACGATGGACATACCAGGCAAAGCCATACACAGTCCCCAATCGATTCAAGAATTCAGTGGGGTTGGCCGTGGTGAAACGGCCTATCACGGAACCCTCTACGCCGGGCTGAAGTGCCAATTCCAAGCTGAAACCTGACGCAAACTCAGACAGTACTTTTTCAAGTGGCGCACCGTCGGCGTAATAGCTATACGGCGATGGCGGCCAGGGGGGAGATGCCGCGACGACACCCCCCCCCACCAGGTACAGCATGATCAGCAGACGTCGAACCCAGCGAATGGGTCGAGAGCGATGGCGGCGAACTTCAGCAATCACAGCGCCACCACGACGTCCTGAAGGTGACCCGCCTCTTTGCGGCAGACCGCATGCCAGAACGCGAGCGCATCCACAAACTCGGCCAATTCCTCCTCCAGGCGGCTGACGCCCCCTTCCAAGAGCACGCACACACCCTGCAACAGCAGGCGCAGCGGGGAAGGTTCGATCACCAGTGCGCAAGCATGATCACGCACCGTGGCTGCGGCATATCTCAGAACACGAACCAACAGCTCGTCACGGGTACTCTCCGTCAGGCCGTCGAGGTATAGGAGCGGCGAGAGCATGGCGACGCGTTCCCCTGACAAGGGTCGTAATGACACGGGGTACCGATCGTCAAAAAGCAGGCTCAGGGATCCATCCGATCGAAAAGCCGATGCGTCCAGTGCATGACGAGAAACATAGGCTTGCAACGCTGGGGCTGGCGTTTTGAGGCGCATGGGTCAATCCTCCGGACTGTTCTTCAGCGAACGCACCCAGCGAAGTACCTCCGCCACCGGGATGATCAGTTCCTTCGGTATGTATTGATCGACCTGACCGCGTCGCATCAAATCCCAGGCCAGCGGAACATTCTCGAGGACAGGCACCCCCTCGCGCCGGGCGGCGGCCACCATCCGTCGAGCCAGTTCACCCTGCCCTTTGGCAAGAATCATCGGCAAAGGATCCTCTCGGACACGGTACCGGACCGCGATGGCGAGGTGGATGGGATTGGTGACGAGAACCGATGCCGAGCGCGCACCCTGGATGGCCTGTTCTTGCAGCATGTCGCGGTGAATCTGCTTGCGCTCCTGTTTTTGATGGGGATCTCCCTCTTGCTCCCTGTATTCCCGCCGAACCTCGTCAATCGACATCATCTGCTGCTTCGTATAGAAATGGCGCTGCCAGAAGAAGTCTGCGATCGCTATGACCGCGTACGCCAAAGCGCACTGGAAAAAGATCGCTTTCAGCATGTGGACCAGGGATATCCCGACACCCTGTGCCCCGGCATGGGGCAATGCCAAAAGGGCCGGGAGCTCCCGGAACAGAGCAAGCGAAACCACCCATGTCAACACGAGAATCTTCAGCAACGATTTCGCGAATTCCACGAGTCCTTTTTTTCCGAACATGTTCTTCACGTTCTGAACGACATTGAGCTTCTTTCCCGATGGCTTGAGCGACTTGAACGCGAACAGCATCCCCGTCTGGCTCATTTCCACCAGAAGTCCCAAGACGATCAATAGGAGTACCAAGGGAAACAAGAGCCGGACAAAGTCCTCGGCCAGCGCTCGAAGCAGCACCTTGAGCGCCCCCTCGAATCCCGAGGACAACAACGGCCCCGGCATGAGCAGCATTTCACCCATGCGCTTCGCCATCGCTGGCGCATCCATCATCAGATAACCCAGTAGCGCAACAGCCAGCACGATCTGCGTCAGATCCTTGCTGTGGGCGATCTGGCCCTCCTCCCTGGCCTTGCGGATCTTGTTGGGTGTCGGCTTCTCGGTCTTTTCGCTCATCGCTTTACGGCCTCAGGGATGACGCCAGTTGTCATCGAGCACATCAAGCGATGCTGGCAGGGACTCCACCAAGACAAAGCCATGATCAAAGAACGTTTTCAGATACAGCACCAGAACCAGAAAAGCCAATCCGCTCTTGATCGGCATGGCAAGAAAGAAAACCTGAAGCTGGGGCACAAAGCGGCTGGCCAATGCCAATCCCATCTCTGAAAGAAACATCGCAACGAGGACTGGCGAGGACAGTAGAAGCGCCAGTTCCGTCAATCGCATGATCTGGCTGATCAGGATGGGAATCGACTCGGCCCGAAGGGTCGGGAACCAGGAAAAGACATGCCAGAGTCGAAAGCTGTCATAAAGCATGTCAAGGACCAGGAAAAAACCACCGCTGATGAAAAAGAAGGTAATGAAAGCCTGATTGAACAAAATCCCCAGCGGAGAGCTGTCATGTCCGGTCAGCGGGTTGAGCGTGCTCGCGATACTTGCGCCCCGCTGGTTGTCGATCAGGAAGCCGACCGCCTCGAACGCCCAGAACGGGACCGCAATCGTGCATCCGAGGCAAAAACCGACAAACAACTCCTTCAGCAGCGTCAGGACCGTCTGGCCAGCCGACATGTCTGCCGCCATCACTGAGGCGGACAAGGTGGGTGCCACGACCAGCCCCAAGGACGCGGCAACGCCCGAGCGCAGGAGGGCTGGCACCACACCTTTTGTAAACAAGGGAATGACCGCAAACATCCCGAGCGTTCGCGGCAAGGTCCAGGCGAGCGCCAGAACGAATGCCTTGGCTTCCAGCAGATCATTCAAATGGACCATGCAATGACGCGCTCAACGTCCAAGATGAGGCAAGGAGTCCATCACCGCAATCGTGTAGTTGAGGATCTCTGTACTCGCCCAACCCGCCGTGAGTGCCAGGGTCGCCATCACGGCGATCAGCTTCACGGCGAACGACAGGGTCTGCTCCTGAACCTGCGTGAGCGCCTGGAAGAGCGAGAACAGGGTTCCCACCACGGACGCCACGACGATGGGCGGCAGGGACAACCAAAGCGTCAGATACATCGCCTTGGTGAGATGGTTGACCAGATCAGCGATCTCCATGTGACCCTAGGCGTAAGTCAGTACGAGGCTGTGGATCAATCGCGTCCAGCCGTCCACTGCAACGAACAGGAAGAGCTTCAGTGGCAGCGTGACGGTGGTGGGCGACACCATCATCATCCCGAGCGCCAGCAAGATGTTGGAAACGATCAGGTCAATGACCAGGAACGGAAGGTAAATCAGGAACCCGATCTGGAAAGCCGCGGTCAATTCACTGACCAGGAACGCGGGCATCAACACCATGAAATCCGTCCCACTGACGCCTTCAGACAGCTGGGGACCCCAGATCTTCTTTGCGGTCTGCACGAAAAACTCACGCTGCTCAGGTCGACTATTTCGCTCCATGAAGGAGCGCATCGGCTCGGCCGACGTACGGATTGCGGCAATCACGCTGCCCAAGCTCTTGGTGCTGACCGGCGACTTCAAGGTGGTTTCAAAGATTCTCTGTCCCACGGGCGCCATCACGTAAATCGTCAGGATCAACGACAAGCCGTACACCGCGACATTCGGCGGAATCTGCTGTACGCCCAGCGCATTCCTCAGAAGCATGAACACCACCGATATCTTCAAGAACGCGGTCGTCACCACGATCAGCGTAGGCAATAGCGCCAGAAGCCCGAAGACAACCAGCAAGGTGATCGGGTCGATGGCACTCAAACCGTCACCTCCTGGATTTCTTCAGGCCCGTCACGCCGGCCGTTACGGGAGGAGCGTCGCGGCTTGATGGGGCGGCGTTGAAACAGCGACGTCACCGTGACCCCCAGCTCGCCATCGATCTCGACCAGTTCCCCCGTACCAATCAATGCCGCATTGACACGCAGGTGAACCGCACTCGACAAGGGGCGGGCGAGCGCAATTGATTCACCCACCTGCAATGCCTGGATTTCACCCAGGGTCATCGACAGATCCCCCAGATCGAATGTCACCTTCAGAGGCAGTTTTTCGATCGATCCGAGCTCGGCTCGTGAATCGTGGGTTGCGGTTTGCGCAGGCATGGCCGAAGGTCTCTCCATGTAGTGCTCGGTCACCCGCAAACATGGTCCTTCATGCCGGACACGAAAGCTCCAGTCACCGTCACCGATCAGTAGCTCCCCATCTTCATTCATCCACCGACAGTCCAAAAGGATCGTGTCGGAAGGCTGAAGCCGCAGGATGTCGTCCAGTCCCAGCCAGGTGTATCCGATCTGCGCGAAAAGTGTCATCGGCAGGCCGTCTGTGGCCATCGGGGTGCGCTCAAGCGTGATTGAAGAAGCCAATTCGGACAGCAGATCGAGCCCCTGCCAATTTGTAGCCGCCTGAGCCTTCAGCAGGAGTCCTTCCGACACCAGGTGGACAGAAAATACCTGGGGCAGTTCACGGCCAACCGCATGTCCGAGGTACGCGTCTTCCAGGCGAATCCGACCGCACGCCTCGTGGCCCGGAAGATCCCCCAGCAATTCGACTACCGACTCGAACGCCGACTCGATGGCCGCGGCTGCAAGCGGTTCAGGCAGCGCAGGCAGATCGAGGTCCGGAAACTTGGCGGCGATCCAGGCTTGAACTGTCTCCTGGGAAATCACCAGATCAAAGGGGAGCCCGGACCAGGTCAGGGCAACCCACCACTCGCCGTCTGTGGCCTTGAGGGGAGAGACAGGGATCACCGGCTTCACGGTGAGTCGCCAGCTTTTTCCGACCCACGAGAAAGGAATACCGTCCAGATTCCTGGCAATCCGGTTCAGGGCGTGCGCCTGTGCCCGGGTCAGGCGTTCGAGCGCGAGTGATGCAGGCACCGGAGCGTCCTGCGTCATGGGGTTCCCAGAACTTCGACCAGGCGGTCGGCGGAGTCCAGATCGTCCCCGTCGGCATGGACACGTAACAGCAAGTCACGGCGGCATCGACGCGCCATCTCCGGTGCTTCGCGTCGAACAAGGGAAGCCAGAAGCTTCCTTGAGTGATCCACTCGGCAATTGAGATCGACCTGGATTCGACCGTCGACCTCCTGGAACGTGACGGAAACACCCGGCAGCAGGTCCGATTTCAGCTCCATTCGAACGAGCTGGGGTCCCGATGACCTGTCGGACACCTGCAGGCCGACCAGGGTCTCGTTGAGCCACTCAATCAACCTGCCGACTGAAGGATCGGGGCGCACCGCCAGCGGCATGTCTACCGGATTCAAGTTGGAACCCATCGGCTGAGGTCCCTGGACCAGAGGCGGCGGCTGATGTTCCAAAACATCCGATTCTTCGCGACGCATCGGAACTTTTTCGGGCGAAACGCTTTTTTCAGAGAAGTCCGATATCCCAGCGAGGGGTGGTTGTCTTGTCGAGGTGAAAGAAAGATCCACCGCCTCACCGCTCGCCCTTTCCTCCTGGATCTGAAGCGCCCTGATCCCGATGTCTTGCGACGGCGAGGGGACCCTCACCGATCGTGAGGACGGGAGTACGGGCGCAGGATCCTCTGAGGGGGCCAATGCAGGCACAGACGTGAGAGGGTGCGGCTGTGTCTCTGGGCGACTTTCCGGCCAGGCGCGCGCAGATTGCGCGGTCACTGGCGACGGCGGCAAGAACTTCGCCGCCTCCCTGGATGAATGAGCCATTTGTGGCGGTTCCGCGGCAGCACGGGCCGCCAGCCCGCATGACGGAGCAGGTGCGCCCCCTTCCCGATGCTCCGCAGTCGCCGACGGCTGCGGCTGCGGCTGCGGCTGCGGCTGCGGCTGCGGCTGCGGCTGCGGCTGCGGCACCGGCTCGAAACCTGCCACCCGAGGCGCTGGTGCCCATGCCACGGTCAAACGCTCTGATCGAGCCACCGGCCGAACAACAGCTGGCAGCCTTGCAAACTCTTCCTGGTGGAGGCCAAGACGCCAAGACGCCACCGCTTCGCCCTGGATAGGCGCAGGTGACGCCGTGGCCGACATCCCGTCAACGGGGCTGAAGGCCCCAGGCGCGCCCTGACTTGGATCGTCGCCCCTGGATGCGGCCGGCCGAGGCAGGACTTCCGCCACGCCCCCTGCGCCATCGGCCCTCACCGTGGACGTCGAGGCCCTGACCACATCCCACAAGGCAGCTGGCAGAGGGCCTTGAATATTCGAGGGACTGGCGGTGTCGGCAGCATCCAGCGCTCGCTCGAAATGCATGCGCGTCGCCTCGTCGGCGGTCTTCAAAGGCGCCATGACCGGCTCCCCTGGAACTTCGCAGAGGTCCCGCGGCATCGTTCGAAACCATTCATCCACTTGAATCGCTCCCTGCTGGGTGAGACGCATTGGCTCGAGCCCCTGATCCAGCAAGCTCATCGGACTGGGCCTCTTCGGCCCGATCCCTCCTGGCCTGATGCGCTATTTTTTCAGCGCTCACGATCTCAGCAAACTTTTGTTTCGCCTTCTCGGCGAGCTGATGATGGGATCGGGCGGCGGACACGGCATGTTCTTGCCTGGCCCTGGCCATCTCCGCTTGGTCAAGGGCATCACAAAAACCTCGTTCACGCCAACGCAGGTCTGCGACCTCGTCGCGAACGCCCTCGATGTCTCGCAACAGGACCGGGTGCGACATCAGCGCTGAAAACAACGCCTGCTCCCGTTGAGACGCAAGATCCTGAAATTCCTGAAGTCGGGCCGCAGCGTCATCGCGCGCCTGCGTTGCACTGTGCAAGGCAGCGCGCTCCGCGCGGACAATCGCCTCCGCGCGCTCTTCACGGAAACGCCGGAGAGCAAGCAATTGCTGGAAAACAGTCATACCCGATCACGCCTCGGCGATCTTGATCAGTTGGGTGATGGCCCCTTCGAAGTCAGCGATCTCGTGCGTTCCCTGTCGGAGAAACGCATTGATGGCGTCGCGCTTCTGGATCGCCTCATCCGTCAAGGCGTCGGTTCCCTTCTGGTATTCACCGATCCGAACGAGCAATTCAACCTCGGCATACCGCGCCATCAGTTCCCGCAATCGGCCTGCCGCCAGACGATGCGCTTGGGTGACCACCCGGTTCATCACCCGGCTGACCGACGCCAGCACATCGACTGCGGGATAGTGGTTCGCCGCCCCGAGCGTTCGCGAAAGGACGATATGGCCATCCAGAATGGAGCGAGTTTCATCGGCGATCGGCTCCGTCATGTCATCGCCTTCGACGAGCACGGTATACAGGGCGGTGATCGACCCCTTATCACTCATCCCGACACGCTCCATCAGGCGGGGAAGCGTCGCGAACACGCTGGGCGGAAAGCCTCGACGCGTCGGTGGCTCGCCCGCCGACAAGCCAATCTCACGCTGCGCACGAGCAAACCGGGTCACGCTGTCCATCAGAAACAGCACTTTCTTACCTTGGTCCCTGAAATACTCCGCGATCGCCGTCGCCACGTAGGCGGCCTTGGCGCGTTCCATGGCGCTCTTGTCGGAGGTCGCGCAGACGATCACACTGCGCCTGCGTCCCTCCTCGCCCAATTCATCCTCGATGAATTCGCGTACCTCACGCCCTCGCTCGCCGATGAGAGCGATCACCACCACATCGGCCGCAGCCCCCTTGACCATCATCCCCATGAGTGTCGACTTGCCCCCGCCGGCTGCTGCGAAGATCCCCATGCGCTGACCCTCGCCGCAGGTCAGTAGCGCATCCAGTACCCGAACCCCCAGCGGCATGGGGTGTTGGATCAGGCGTCGTGTCAGTGGATCGGGCGCATCGGCGATCACCGGATAGGACATCTTGAGGGTCAGCGGTCCTGCAGTGGATTCATCGATCGGGTTTCCCAAGCCGTCCAGCACGCGCCCCATGAGTTCTGGACCCACCCGCACCCGATGCGGCTGCCCTGTGGGGATGACTTCAGTCACCCCGCTCAGGCCCTGGAGATCGCCCAGGGGGGTGAGGATCGCCGCATCCTTGACGAAACCGACCACCTCCGCCCGCATCTCGAACGCCTGGCCCGGATTGCGCAAAAGGCAGATCTCACCGACGCTGACCCGGGGGACAACGGCCTTCACGATGGTGCCAACCACCTGGACGACCCGCCCCGTTACCGGCAGGGAGGGCGCTTCATCCAGCGCCATGGCCATCATTCGCGTGACGTACTCGTAGGAGCGCATGAGCGGCTCAGGGGGTCTGAGGTTGATGACCCAGGGTTTTCTCGAAGGCTTGACGGATCGCAGCCAACTGGATTTCCGTGGTGGCTTCCACAATGCCGATCGGGCTTTCCAGGATGCAGCCACCGTCGGTCAACCGCGGGTCTGGAATCACATCCAGGCAGCCGATCCCCGGGTAATCACCCAGTATCGAAGCGATTTCCTCCCTGAGCGCCTGTGCCTGATCGGGGCCCAGGCGGAGTGTCACCTGCTTCTGGTCTCGCGCCATCGTCAGGACCTTGCGGACGGCGGCCAACGTCAGGTCACGACCTTCAAATCCGTCAATGACCTTGCGGACGGCTTGCATGACCAGGTCGATGATGCGCGCCTCTGAGTTCTCCAGAAAATCGACGTTGCGCCACAGGCTCTCGAACACTTGCGCCGCCTGTTCACGCCGCGCGGCGTCCACGCCGTCCGCGTAGCCTCGACGCCGTTGCGCCTCGTAAGCAGCCGCCGCATCGCCGATGATCTTTCGGGCTTGTGCATGCGCAGCGCTCACAATCGCAGTGGCATCCTCAAGAGCTGCCAATTGGGACCGAGGAATCACCTTGCGGGCAGGATTCATCATGCCGCCGAGGGCGTCAAAACTCCTCAGCGGGAGTCGGGAAACAAGGCGATCCATTCGGGGTCGAGCACCTGCAAGGCGCCTCGCGAGAGCGACAAGGCGGCTTCTGCCGCCCTGAGCGTGGCCGGGAGCTTCAGCGACTGCAGATCTATCGACCTGGATAGCCGCAGACGTGCGCGGGACGCAACAGCCGGTGAGGCCATCACTGCGGCGCAGAAGAGAACCTCCTCGCCGAGCTGATTGGCCTGCGCATGCACCTGGCCGAACTGCAATTCGAGTCCATCGGACGGGCCAGGTAACCACAGGCGGGACCGTTCCGAGTGGATGAAGTTCCAGGCATCCACGGACAACTCAGCCCTCAACGCCTGGATCTCTTCACGGGTAATGATGCGGCGGATGAACGGACTCAAAACAGACAAGCCACAGTGAAGGATCAAGCGCTCGAATAGTGCGCGCGGAGGCATGAATACCGGCAGCGCAGGGTCATCCAAGCGGTCCGTGTAACTCTCGTCCTCACTGAGAGAACGCAGGATCCAGCGGGAGAGATGCCGTTGGATCCGGTCAGGACGGACAGCGGAGGGCCAAGCCGACACAGGTCCGTCCACCCGCTGGCCCAGCCAACTGCCGTCGGCCAGGCCGAGACCAGGATACCCCTGGGACGCGTGCAACAGGCTGGCTGGACACAGCATGAAGCGCAGGAATTCGGGCACCACCGTGCGCTCCAGCCAAGACGGACGGGCAGGATCCGCCATCGGTCATGCCCCGGTCATGGCGGCGCCGCGGCGGCGGTATGTGGGCCACCAGTATTTCCAAAGGAGCACGCCAGAACCTCCCAGCCCCGCAGCGGCCAGGACGGACAAAACAACAAGCAGTGCCCATGAGCTCCCCAAGCCAGAAGCGGACTCCGTTTTCCCGCGTGAAGGGGACGCGCTGACCAGTACGATCGAAACCTTCTCTGCCGTCAAGCCAGGAATGCTGTGGCTGACCAGGCGTCGGACCAATGGTTGAACCGCATCCATGTTCTGGCCCTCCTGATGCTTGATGAATACAGCGGCAGACGAAGGTACGGCGGGCTCTCCAACTGTCGATTTTTCCGGAAGCACCACGTGCACCCGCGCAACGATGACCCCGTCGATCTGGGACAGCGTAGCGCCCAGCTCCTGCGACAAAGCGTACAGATAGCGGGCCCTCTCCTCCAGCGGGGAGGAAATCAGACCTTCCTTTTTGAACACCTGACCCATTCCGGAAAACCGCTCCCGCGGCAAACCCTTCTCCCGCAGCAGATCGACGGCCCGACCGACATCGTTTGACGGGATCGCAACCGATGCCAAGCCGTCCTTGCCAGAGATTTTTTCGGTTTCAAGACCTGCGTTCTGAAGAACCGCCATGACCTCATTCGCTTCAGAGGCCGGGACGGCCGAGATGAGTTCGACACGACGTCCGCATCCCACTGACAAGGCGGTCAGAAGCAGGGCCACCACCACCCGCGTACGTGCAGGCGTGTGCATTCCTCACCCTCCCTTGGTCACCTGTTCCACCGTGTTTTCAACGGTCTTGACGCCCGTGGACAGAAGGGTCATGCCGACCGTTGTTTCCGACAGGCTCTTTTGAATCGCTAACTGCTGAGCAATAGTCAGGCCATTCACCCCGGCGCTGAGGGTTGCATCACTTTTTTCCCTGGCCAGTCGGACATCGGCTGCAGCTTGATCCACCGTTGCAATGAGGGCCTCCCCCACTGTCATCGTGTCACTCATGGCCGTCTCAAGCTGAGCGCCTTTGACTTCATCAACTGCTGACAGTGCCGTGAGCGCCGGTTGGGCTGTATTGGGGCGCGCGGCATGCGAGAGGGGTCCCACAGTCATCTCAAACCACCGACGCCTGGTGATGAAGCTTCGAATGAATGGCCTGGGCCAGTGGCGTGCCACCGGCGGCCTGGAGCGCTTCCACGCCCTCCGCCACTCGTCCACTCACTTGAAATGCAATGCTGAGTACCGCCTGTAAATCAGGGCGATCTTCCTGAGCGACAGCCGCCAAGCCCCGCTGGAGGCCGTCGATGGCTTCGGCGGGATTGCCAGTGAACAGGTGGGCCAGTGCAGGCCCGATATAGGCGACCGCAGCCTCAGGCCGCTCTTGCTCCACAGCGGCAAAGATAGCCTTGGCAGCGGACACGTCGCCCTGGGTGGCCGCCATCAGACCCACCTCCGCCATCAGCTTCAACTCATCGTGATTGACCCGTGGCGTCATCGTCGCTCCGTAAAATATGGCGCATGGCCCTCGCTCGTTCAAGCGACTCCGGGTGGGATACCGTCGTTTCACAGAAATGAATGACTTCCTCCAGCAAATCCTCGGCCGCTTGCCGCGATTTCACTTGTAGGAAGCACTGCACCATGGAAAGGCTGTACTCGGGCCGAAAGGGATCCAGGACATCCAACAGGCGGTAGGTGTCAATAGCCTGTCGAAAGTTGCCGAGCTCACGATGCAATAAGGCAAGGGCCTTCAGATATTTCAGGTGTGTCGGCCGGGTGCTCAACAAGGCTTTCAGTAGATGCAAGGCTTCTCGCCAATCCTTTTTCAGGATGTGCTGGTGGACGATGGCGTAGAGGCACTCTGCTTCAGCGTCGTCCAAGCGGGATTGACGCGCCAGTTCATCCGATCGAATCTTCAGCGGCGCAACGACCTCGACCAATTGCCCGCTGACACGATCGACCGCTTCAGTCTGTAGGCCAGCCATCACACCGTGCCAGGCATGAGGGATTTTTCTGCCTGGTTCGCATCGGCCAGTATTTCCTTGAGGAGAGCGAGCAACTTTTTAAGATCCTCCTCGCTCCATTGAACGGCCTGGTGCTGACTGTTAGACAACTCACCCGCCGCCTCTGCATTGGCTTCATGCTCTTTCTGCTGCGCTTGTTGCTCAGTCGCATCTTGCTGCCCCCCCGCCGCGACGACGATACCCGTTGAACTGGTCATCGTGGAGAAGACGCGACCGGCGGACATTAAGAACTGCGAATAGTTCTGGCTTTTACTCCCCACTAATTCGTTCCCAATGCCCATACTCCTCAGATCACCTTCCAACTGTTTACTGATTCTGATATTTTCCATCGCATCAGTCTTGGCCGACCCATCCGCCAGCCCACTCGCATGGGCTTCCGTCTGCCTTGTGGAACTGCCCACCTCATCAGCAAGTTGATTTTGCCGCCGCCCGGTTGCCAGCTCGTTACTGCCCTTGACGCCGATCCCGAGGCTCACAGCTCCGCCAGCCGCTTCCATTAAGCCGCCCGCTATACCAGTCGCCGCCTGAGTGATCTGACTGTTGTAGGTCGACTCCGCTGACTTCTTGAGTTCATTCACGGCATTTGCCAACTCTGTCAGCTTCACTTGCAGGCTTGCAAATCCGAGGGTCGTGCTGACCTTACGCCGCTCATTCAGGATCTGCAGGAACAGCTTCACGAATGCCGTAATGTCGTCCGTCCACTGGCTGGGCTCCATGTCACGCAGAATGGCGATGACCAGCGGAAGCGCACTTTCTATCGCGGCATCAATTTTTGCAATGAAGAGATCACGCGCTGCATTCACCACGCTCTCATGGAGTTGCATCACCTCACGCATGCTCTCGGTCAGGTGCTGCGGGTCTAGAGCCATTAGCTTTTGATAGAGCGAGCGGGTGGATTCGACCGCTGTATTGAGCGCCTTCAAATCCAGATTCGGATCGCCCGTCCGGCTGCCTCCGGCCTCGATCAGTGTCGACCGGGCTGCTTCAATCTCTTGTTCGCTCGGTACTGAGAGCTCAGACTGTGGCGGAAGAGTTAGGGTCGTACCGTCGTAGGACTGCGTGGAATGGCTGTTGGATTCTGATATGACAATTCCGTTCATCGCTCGCTCCTTTTTCAGACACCGTGGTGGGCCATTGAGGAACCGCTGACCATTGACTCGCAAGTTTCTCCCCGGTTGGTGACAACGCCTTTGGCCCCTTGAATGGCTTCCTTGATGGCCTCATAGAGCTCCTCGAGCAAATTCACCCCCTGATCTTTCATGCCCTCGTATTCCATCCGCCCAGCGTCCAACTCCTTCATGTCGGCTTCGATCGCTTTGATTTCTTTTACGCGCTCTGCAAGTCGAATATCAATGCTGGACTCGCCCACCTTGCCGAGACCGGAACAGATCATGCCGATCTTGGTGGATGTGTCGAACACATTGACCCATTTCTGAGCAAACTCAGAAAGTTCGCCGGCAGCCTTGTAGAGTTTCAATGTCAGGAGCATCTGAACCACTGTGCAAGTCACCACCACAGCGATCTTGACTCCGTTCGGCCATTCTTCTTTTTCGGCCACCAAGCCCATCACAGCAGCGAGGTTCATGCTGAGCGCTGCCGCCCCCCATTCGGTTGTGAGCTCTTTCATCGAGAAACCATCATTCTCATCTCCGCGCGCCTCACAGATCTGCCCTAACAAGTCGATGTAGGCCGATGCGAAAGAACAAAAGGCCATGGTGCCCAAGGCGATTGCGACAGGTACGGACATCCCGCCAGAGCCGATGACAATCGCACAAAAGACGGACAGACTCAGAACGACCTTGGCGATGTTGGTGATCCATCGGAAGATTCCGCCGCGCTTTCTTTCAGCGGCCGCTTCGTTCATCTTCTCCACCAGCTCCTTCAGTTTTTTCAGGTTCTCATCGAGGAGTCGCTTGCCCTCTATTTGGTAACGATTGATCATTGACTCGTAAGTTCCGATCAAGCTCTGAAGGCCATTGACGGTCAGTTGTTGCAGCAAGATAAATTGACCTTCAGCACACACGGATGTTGTTGGCCAATCGATCGTCGGCGCAGCGGAGCGCTTGGGAATTGGCGCAAGTGGCGTTGAATCCCCATCAGCCAGCGTTGGGCCCGCTGGCGGGAGCTTGCCCCCTGGGTGCTCCGACCCTGATGCGGGTTGTGTAGTCGCTACGTAACTCGCTGGTTCGACTGACATGGAATACACCTCCTTGGGTTAGTGGTCTCGTTTCTGCGTATTCATAAGAGCGAGCAACGCTTCCGCCTTGACCTTGACCGGTTCATGTCGGTCGCGATCTGAGAGCTCAATCGCTTTCAGCAAGCCTTCACGGGCTTCCTCGGTGTGACCCAGTGCAATCAGGCACTCGCTGGCATGGAATACCGCGTTCGGCTCGTTGGGATCCAGCACGGCTGCCGTGAGGTAATGGTGAAGCGCCGATTCATGGCGGCCCAGCATCTGAAGGCATGAGCCCAAGGCAAAAAGGAAACGACGCTCCAGTTGATGCGTGATCACCAGCGATGCGAACAAGGGCAGTGCCTCGTCATAGCAGCCCCGTATGTAAAGATGGTGAGCTGCGGCATACAGATACTCCTTGTCGATGCCCTCGGGATTGAGCAGGCAGTCGAGGCTGCCTCCACTCAGAATGTGACCCAGCCATTGGGCACCGATTTCGGAACGATTTTCCAGTTGCACAGGGACATCTGTTTTGGCGCTCGAATCCGCCGGAATGGATGGGCCCTGCTGCATGCTCATATCTTTGAAATAATTTCACGAATGAGTTCAATGAATTTGTCAATGAAATTCTTCATGGCAGTAATCGCAAAATTCAGACGCTCGATTGCACTGGAACTTTCAGTCTGGGCCATTTGAAGATCGGTTTGAAGCTTGGAAATTTCGGCCTCCATCTTTTTGAAGACGGCGTGGATTTCGGCGCCGTCATGAGTCCCAATCAAAAGGATGTGGTAATAGGCAAACAATGGGGGGCCGTCTTTCGGGACATGGCGCCCATGAAGCTCGTTATAGTCAGCAGGAAAGGCACTCAAGATCAACGCATTGAGTTCTGCAATGTTTGGGAAATTTCCTTCGTTGCATTTTTTCTCAATTTGCTCTTTGGTATCCGTCGCTGAAACCAACGCGACAAATTTCGATAAGGCAGCGAAGACGGGCCGAATTCTTTCTAGTTGGTTGGCCAAGTCCTTGACTACTTGCATTTTTTCTTTCGAGCTTTGATCTCGAAAGCCGATTTCTTTGGCGTAAAAGATCAAGAGCGCCTCAACAACCGCAAGAGGATCGACATTAATCAGGTCATATAAGCGGTTGAATTCAGCTTCTTGCGCATCGTTGAAGGTGATGGACGGGTCAGCCAAAGCTCGCTGGTAGAGGCTGAGCGCCTCAGCGGATACGCCATACGTTACGCTTCCGTTGGTTTGGGTCGTCACGCTGGCCAGGATCACCCTGAGCATCGAGCGCTGTTCAACCGTCCAATGGGTAATTGCCATGCGCCGCAGTCAGGAAGTGAGGGGGTGGCGTTTTCAGTTTCAGACCATGGATCGCGCCATATACCGGCGAATCTGCAGCGATGGACTGGCTTGCGGACTCTCCTCCGTGTCTTGCGAATGTGCAAACAGAACCGGATTCGTGTACCGAGCGCACCAGACATCCAAACCGTGGCTCTGTAAGAGTTGGCGGGCTTTCACGCACACCCTCTCACCCTCATTGAGCAGGGCGTTTGCGAGCGCAATCTCCATTGCTGTTTTCGCCAGAAGCGCTTCGCAGTTGTCCATGATTGAACTCTCTCCAAGTCGAATAGCACGGCATGTGCCGGACACCCGGATCGCTGAGTAACTGTGTAGCGGACACGGTTCCGGTATGCCTCGAAGGTGCAAGCTCGAGATGCGCGCACCGCTGCCTCCAGGGGGAACCTGGCTTGCGATCCAGTTACTACTGCCAGTCCATCAGAGGACCCTTGATTTTTTACGCTCCAACACGTGAACCTCTCGCCGGATGCCCATTGGCAGGTTTTGAAGTCCCTGGTCCCGGGGGCATCAGACCGGCAGTCCGGCGACACAGCAGCACTGGCACAGAGCGGGCGCGTGACCGTGAAGGACGGAGCGTCGCTGCTTGCAGATGCCGCTGAAGAAATCGGACTTCACCTGAACGAAAAAATCGAGCGCCGCTTGCACGCTGAACGACGCGTATCGGCAGGGCGGCCCATTCGCCTGATGACGATCGATCAGATCAACACGTATCTGGAAAAATCAAGGCAGCCCCAGGATCCTCAGGCGCTGGCCGGACAGGTTCGCGGCCTGATTCATGAAGCATCAGCCCAGAGGCAGGGTCTGGCCTACGGAGCCCACCACCCTCGAAAGCCAACGGAACGCTATTTGCTGCTTCAAAGAGCCGCCCTGACGGCCCGCGCGGAAAAGTTATCCCCCCGGGTCGTCGAGCAACTGGAAGACGCCATTGCCCACCTCGAAGCACAAGCAGGCCCACGCGTCTTCGCCGATTTAGCGAGTATCGATGAAGGCGCACGGTTTGGTGAGTCGAGCGAAGACATTTCGCGCTTCCAGGATTCAGTCCATGCGATCCTGAGCAAGCCGTCACTGATTCAGGCATTTCAGGAAGCGCTCACACTGGCCGACCAGAACGGCCGAAGGCTCGATAGCGCCGTTCAGAACCTGATGCAAGCCCTTGGGGACTGCCTGGCGACGCAAGGCGTGGTGCGCGATAGAACGCTGCTGGAAGCGCTGGTGAACGAGCTCTTTCACCTGAAGTACCTCAATACCCTTTTTGTGGATGCAAAGTCTGTCATTCGCGACGTGAGACGCCGCCAGCCGCGGCGTCAGAAGCACCCGGAGCACGACGATGGATCCGTCATCCGATGAGGCAATCAGCATCGAGGCGGTGAATCTCATGCAATACCTATTGGATCTGCTGGACCAGAAGTGGCTGACATCGACACGGATCCTGCAGCTTGCCGACCGCCACCAAATCGATGACCACCAGGCGCGGATCATCCTTCTGACCGGCTTGAAGACCTTGGGACGCGCGATCCCCCTTCGCGTGTTTCCCGACCTCGAAAGCCGCGAGCGCCTTCTGGATGCGATGCAGGAGGCCTTGGACGCCGCGATTGACGCGGAAGATGAACAGGATTGAACGTGGACTGGATCGATGATTCGGTTGCTGCTTTCGGCCGCGAACTGGGTATTGCCCATCTGCAGCTCAATTCGCGAGGCGTGGTCAACCTGTCGATCGCACCCGACAGCGCGCTGACCCTTGAATTCACCTCGCGCCGCGACCACCCGGAGATTGTCGTCGCCATGTGCCGCAGGGTCGGTTTTGAGCTTGAGCGACGCGTGTTGGTGGCACTGCACCATGCTCATGTGATGTACGGGCCGGGGGTCCCTGTGCAGCTGGCTCTCGGCGGATCTGGCGTCAACGCCACACTGATCGGGGCCCTCCGGGTCTCCGCTCGGACGTCGGGCGCCCAGGAACTGCTTCAGGCGACAACCTACTTGTCCCGCTGGCTGGAGGCCGTGATGAATACCGAGGTCGAGGGTGGCTGAAGTCAAAGCCTTGTCCAAGGACTTCTTCGCGCGGGGGATCGACAGCATCACTCGCAGCAGCGGGCGATTCGGCGACGAGTGGTCAGACCTCCCGGACCTCACACAGCTGTCGCCCACCTACCACGTCACGTCATCCGCGCTCAAGGATCTGCTTCCAGCGAACCAGCTGGAAAGAGATCTTGACCAGGCGATCCAACCGACCATCACAACGCCAGACATGTTGCTTCCGAGTCAGTTCTCGCGTGTTCTGGACAGTGCCCATCAGGCATTGATCGCGGCAGGCGAGTGTTCCGAACAGCCAGGCGCCCGGGCGGTGGCGGCCCAAGTACTGGCGCAGGCGATCGATTTGCGCATGCTCTTTCGTACGAACCTGAGCGCCTTGCACCAGGCGTGACAGATCCGAATGTCGCCCCTCGAAGTCACCGCCCTGGAAGTCCTGGCGCATGTCTTTCTACAGAATGCCCAGGCCGACAAAGCGGTGGCGATCCTGCAGGCCCTGGATACCTTGAGGCCCGCAGACAACCGTGCGCTGTTGGCATTCGCAACTGCACACTTGCGAAGTGGCGCGCCGCTGCGCGCCATCGCAGTGCTCGATCGCATCGATTCTCTCGCGGCACCACCGCCAGAGGCCCACCTGCTACGCGCCCAAGCACTTCGCGCACTTGATCGGCATGGAGAAGCCTTGGAATCGATGCGGCGCTTCATTGCGCTTCGCCCCCTCTCCAGACCGGTCGAAAGCGCCACGGAATGAGACCATGAAACCCCAGGAACGCCTTCAGAGACTCGCCTTGCTGGCGACGAGCCGCAATGACATCGTTCTTGCCGTGCTGCTGGTGACGATTGTCTTCATGATGATCCTGCCTCTGCCAACATGGCTGGTGGATGTCCTGATCGGCATCAACATCACGGGCTCGGCCATGCTTTTGATGGTCGCCATGTATCTCCCCTCCCCGCTGGCCTTTTCGAGCTTCCCGTCCGTTCTGCTGGTCAGCACCTTGCTGCGGCTTGGACTTTCGATCGCCACGACGCGCCTGATCCTTCTGGAAGCGGATGCGGGCCACATCATCGAGACCTTTGGTAATTTTGTTGTCGGCGGCAACCTTGTCGTCGGGTTGGTGGTTTTCTTGATTTTGACCATCGTCCAGTTCGTGGTCATCACCAAGGGGGCGGAGCGTGTCGCGGAGGTAGCGGCGCGCTTTTCGCTGGATGCCATGCCTGGCAAGCAGATGTCGATCGACGGTGACATGCGGGCCGGCACCATCGACATGGATGAAGCCAAGCGCCGCCGCCGCCTGGTGGAGAAGGAAAGCCAGTTGTACGGCGCCATGGATGGTGCGATGAAGTTCGTCAAGGGCGACGCGATCGCCGGGATCATCATCGTTGCAGTGAACCTCCTGGGGGGGATCCTGATCGGAATCTTCCAGCGGGATTTGACGCTGTCCGACGCGGCACGAGTCTATTCAGTGCTGACGATCGGCGACGGACTGATTGCGCAGATTCCAGCGCTTTTCATCGCGATTTGCGCTGGCATGATCGTCACGCGAGTTCAGAGCGGCGAGGGGTCCAGCAACGTCGGTCGGGATATTGGGGCCCAGGTACTGGCGCAGCCCAGGGCGCTGGTGATCGCGGCCGCAGTAGCCATGGGCATGGGGCTGATTCCAGGCATGCCTTTTTTGACCTTTCTGCTGCTCGCTGCCGTTCTGGGTGGGCTGGGCTGGGTTCTGCTGCGAAGCACACGCCGAACGGTCGACGAGAAAACCGGGGAGGTGATCGACTCTCCACAAGAGTCCGGTTCGAGGGGCCCCAGCGCCAGGCCGTCAGGCGATCCAGGCGACGAATTTGCGCCAACAGTTCCCCTGCTTCTCGAGGTGTCCGATGATCTTCGAGCAGCCGTGAAGTCAGATCGCCTGAACGATCAACTCAAAAGGATCAGACGCGCACTTTATTTCGATGTGGGCGTCCCGTTTCCGGCGATTCAACTTCGGTTTAACGAATCGCTACCGGCCAATCACTACATCGTGATGCTGTCCGAGGTACCCGTGACTCAAGGCCTATTACGGCCTGGATTCGTGCTCGTTCGTGAGCGGACACAGAACCTGGATGCCCTGCAGATCCACTATGAAAAAGGGGATCCTTTTCTGCCTTCGATCCAGACGGTCTGGGTCGACGCCGTCCTGAGCGCAGACATGGAGCGTGCGGGCATGAGCTTCATGACGACCGACCAGATCCTGGCCTTCCATCTTGCACTCGTGCTGAAGAAATACGCAGGTGACTTTCTGGGAATACAGGAAACCAAGTTTCTGCTTTCGTCCATGGAAGGCCGGTTTCCAGATCTGGTACGCGAAGTGACTCGAGTGCTTCCCATACAGAAAATTGCCGATATTTTTCAACGCCTCGTGTCCGAGGAGATCTCGATTCGCAACCTGCGAACGGTGCTGGAAGCCCTGATCGAATGGGGTCAGAAGGAGAAGGACTCCGTGCTTCTGACGGAGTATGTTCGGTCGGCGCTGAAACGCTATATCAGCCACAAGCATGCCAGCGGCCAGAACCTGATGTCGGCCTACCTCTTGGCACCCGCCGTGGAGGACACGCTGCGCGGCGCTGTCCGCCAGACCAGTGGGGGCAGTTATCTGGCGCTCGACCCGCCTGTGGGCAAGCGCTTGATCGAGAACATCCGGAAAACAGTGGGAGACCTGGCGGATCGACCCTACAAGCCAGTTCTGCTGACCTCCATGGACATTCGCCGGTATCTGCGCAAGATGATTGAACAGGATCTTTACGAGCTGCCCGTACTGAGTTACCAGGAGCTCACACCGGATATCAATATCCAGCCCTTGGGGCGCGTGGAACTATAGGCGCGGCACGGATGGCGGGTTGATCAGACCTGCGCGAGCGCCTGGTCCAGGTCTTCGGTGAAAGGGAACAGGTCGAGAAATCCACTCATTTCAAAGACCCCGCGGACCTCCTCGCGCAAGCCGCACAGCGCCAGGCGCCCTTCGACCGCGCGCAATTTCTTTCCGGCCAGCAAGATCACACGCAGGCCGGCAGAACTGATGTAGTCAACGCCAGTCAAATCAAAGACCAAACGCTTGCATCCCGCCTGAAGTCGTTCGAGAACGGCCTGCTCCAAGCCGACGGAAGTCGCACTGTCCAACCGGCCGGCAGGTTTGAAGATTGTGATTTCGTCGCGTGATTCTTGGTGAAGGCTCATGGTGCTCTAGCTTAATTCATAAGTATGCGATTTAATTGATAAATATGAAGAGCGACCGCATGCTCGAACTCCGTGTCCTCACGGGCATCCATGCGGGCGCGCGCGCCTTGCTGACAGCCGATTCGCAGGTCATCGGCAGTGGCGAGGAATGCGCCTTGATCCTGAGCGACGGCGGCGTGCTGGCACAGCACGCGCGCCTGGAGTCGAGTGCCGATGGATCCGTCGTCCTTCGATGGCTGGACGATGCCCTGCCGCCCGTCTGGCTACAACCTGGGCAGAGCGCCTGCATCGGCCCGGTCCGAATTGCCATCGAGACGCTGGGCGCACCTTGGCGTGAAGACCTCCCCCTGGCGACCGCGTCGGTGCCCGTTGCGTCAGCCCAGGACGAATTCGAGGCGAAGACCGCGCCTGGACGGCGCCACGCGCGCGCTCGGAAATGGGTGGCGGGTGCCCTGGTGGTGACGCTCGCCAGCGCCTGCGCGGTCCTGCTTGCGCTCTTTGGCCAGTCCTCAACGCAGGCCGATTCAAAGCCCGCGCAAGCCGCGATCCGTGCACCTGCCGAACCCTTGGAGCGACTGCTGGCACGGCGCGACCTCCGGGGTCGGGTGATCATCGAAGGCAAGGATCCGAATCGTCAGACGCTCAAGGCCATGTTCTTGTCAGAGGAGGAAGTCGAATCACTGGCCAATGAATTGGCCGGCCGGTCGCCAGGTGTCACCCTGACCTTGATCGACGAGTCCGATGCAGCCGCCCAGGTGATTGAAAAAGTGCAGCGGATCGGGACTCTGGCCGGTGCGACGATCACAGCCCAACACCTCGGAGATGGAAAGTTTCGCGTGGAGGGATACGTGATGGAGGAGTCACAACGCGCACAGCTCGCCACGGACTTGAACGATGCGCTGACTCAGGTGCGGGAGTTGCGAATGGATGTGAAAGTCCAGGCGCAAACCGCACGCGAATTGCTTGACGAACTCAAGCGCAAGAGCGTGGGACAAATCAAGGCCCAGTGGTCTGGGGGAGGGCTCATCATGGAAGTAGACCTGCCGCCTGGGGGCCTGCCACGCTGGGAAGCGGCACTGGCCGCCGCCGCCGCAAGCCATGCAGTCCCTTTTCGGGCAACCATCCGATCACCCGACACCGCCGACCCGCAGGCTTCGCAGCCTTTGCCCTTCACCGTGCGCAGCGTCGTGACGAATCCCCAGCCCTATCTGGTGCTCGCTGATGGCAGGCGCGCTTCACCTGGGGGAGAAATCGACGGTTGGCGGCTGGTTTCCATTGATCAGCGAAGTGTCAGATTTGAAGACCACAAGGGTCACCCACTCACCCTGGAGAGATAAGCATGTACACCTTGACCGAACTAGGCACACGGCTCACAGGCGAAACGTCCGATGGCTACGCGCAGGAGATCACTCAAAAGATGAGGACGCTCGAGACCCGACTTCGGGCGGCCATGGCCAACGAACTGCTGCCCCAGCCTGTTTTTCAGCGGATCTCGACTCTGGCTTGTGCCGCGGAATGGACACAGAAGGCTGTCGCCCAAGCCATGGAAAAGCAAACAACCGCCTGAAACAATCACCGCGTCTGGAAGGATACGCACCATGTCCGAAATCAACTTGCAGAAATTGCATGAAGATGGTTTGGCCAAGCTGTCATCCGCTGAAATTTCGCTCAAGGAGGAGATCGACGCCTTGAATGAAGCTGGCTCAACTGTCGACCAGACGCAGATGCTACAACTGCAGTTTCAGATGCAAAGTTTCACGCTGTTTGTCCAAACGATGGCGACGATCCAGAAAGAGCTTTCAGACATGCTCAAAGCGATCCTCGCCAAGTTCTGATTCACGCGGGCATCACGGCCTGAGCAGGCGGCGCGGACGACCTGCGCACGGCACAGAAAACAGATCCGTGCGACGGCGTATCACCAGGGAGGTACCATTGCTCTACTGTGGCAGATCACAGCAGACGGATGCGCTCAGACCCTACCGCCTCACCTACCCGCTTTCGAAAGACGCTTCTCAGCCGGCTCGAGGCGTTTGACGGCCTGGTGCGCAACCTGACGGATTGGTCGGTTCAAGCAGGTGTTCCAGCCGACACCCTGCGGGACGTGGTACTGATCCTTGACGAACTTTTCAGCAACATCGTGATTCATGGCTACCACCATGCAAGCGACAGAGAAATCCTGGTGGAAGCAGAGGTTCACAGCCAGCAGGTCGATGTGACCTTGACCGACCATGCGCCCGCCTTCAACCCGCTGCTCGCCCCAGAACCCGACACGCGTCTGCCGCTCGAGGAGCGGCCCATAGGCGGACTGGGATTGCTGTTCGTTCGGCGCACCGCCGATCGCTTGCAGTACTGGCGGGTCGAGTCGGGCACGGATGCAGCCACCAACAAAATCCAGTTCACGAAGTGGTATGGGCCGACGCTGCGTCCATCAGCGCCAGCCTAAGGGCGATCATGGAGGCGAGGACGCCTCGTCCTGTCAATCCGGCGCCAAGCCCTCCCGGACCGTCGGATACATCAACCGGACACCCAACTCCTTTTTCAACCGCCGATTCACCAGCCGCCGCGATTCACTCATGAAGCTCAGAAGCATCAGCGGCAACTCGGACTGCGCCGTGTCGCGCGGCAGCCTTCTGGGCCGGGGCAGACCGTACAGGTCGGCAGCCAGGTCGAAGTAGTCTCCCATTTTCAGAGCGCTGTCATCGTTCACGTTGTACGCGCGCTGGGGACTCCCCCGCCACAGGGCGGCCAGCGTGGCACGGGCCAAGTCGTCGGCATGGATATGGTTGGTGTAGACGTCGTCTCGCGCCTCCAGCACTGGCGTACCTCGAATCAACCGATCGCGAGGCGTGCCCCCAGGCCGGTCGGGGGCATAGATCCCAGGGATACGCAGCACAGTCACGCGTACACCGCAGGTTCGTCCCAAATGCTGCACCAGTGTCTCGGCATCGACACGGCGCTGGGCCCGCGGCGTCGAAGGCGCCAAAGGCCGCGACTCCGATACCCATGCCCCGGCGCAATCCCCGTAGACACCGCTGGTCGAGCCATACGCCAATGAGCGTGGCGGCGTGCGGCGCTGCAGGACTCGCGTCAAGGCCTGCGTGCGCGGGTCGCGCCACCACTGGGGCTGCCCCTCGGCAGAAGGCGGAGGCGCCATGTGCACGACCCGGGTGGCCAGGCCCGCCAGGCGGTCCAGGGTGGGAGGATCGTCCAGGTTGCCCACAAGCGGGGTGATGCCGCGGCTTCGAAGCAGGGCCACTCGCTCGGGGCTCGAGGTGAGCCCGAACAGCCGCACCCGTCCCGCCTGCGCCCGGGCCACGCGCAGGCCGACATCACCGCATCCGACGATCAGGAGGCGCTCACGCCGGAAGCGGGCAGGCAAGGCGCCAAGGGGGCTCTGGTTTGAAGGCAAAATCAGGGGCTGTTGACCAGCAAGATCCCGAGGATACCCAAGATGACGAGCCCCACGGCCCAGGGCGGCCCCTTCCAAGTGACCGTGCAACCCAGTGGCCGCAGCTTCAGCGTGGATCCGGGTGAGACCCTGCTGGCTGCGGCCATCCGCCAGGGCGTGGGCCTGCCCTATGGCTGCAAGGACGGCGCCTGTGGCTCCTGCAAATGCAAAAAGATCGAAGGTCAGGTGCTGCATGGGGCGCACCAGAGCAAGGCCCTGAACGCCGAGGAAGCGGCCAATGGCTATGTCCTGACCTGCAGTGCCACCGCCCAATCGGATGTCATCCTCGAATCCAGGCAGGTCACCGACGAGAGCGCCTTTCCGGTGCGCAAGATGCCCGCGCGCGTGCAGGCGCTGCAAAAACTCTCGCACGACGTGATGCTGGTCCGGCTGCAGTTGCCCGCCAACGACACGATGCGCTTTCACGCAGGCCAGTACGTGGAATTCATCCTGCGCGATGGCGCGCGCCGAAGCTACTCGATGGCCAATGCAGCCCACAACCTGGTGCGTACCGAGGCCGGCGTGACAACCGGCCCCGCGATCGACCTGCATATCCGGCACATGCCCGGCGGCAAGTTCACGGACCATGTCTTCCTGAACATGAAGGACAAGGAGATCCTGCGCATCGAAGGCCCCTTTGGCAGCTTCTTCCTGCGCGAGGATTCGGACAAGCCGATCGTGTTCCTGGCCTCGGGCACCGGCTTCGCGCCGATCAAGGCGATGCTGGAACACATGCAGTTCAAGGGTATCTCCCGGCCCGCCACGCTGTACTGGGGCGGACGCCGCCCGGCCGACCTGTACCAGGACGAGTGGGTTCGCGCCCAGTGCACGCAGATGCCCCATCTGCGCTACGTGCCCGTGGTCTCCGACGCCTTGCCGGAAGACAACTGGACGGGCCGGACCGGCTTCGTGCACCAGGCGGTGCTGGAGGACCTGCCGGACCTGTCCGGCCACCAGGTCTACGCCTGCGGCGCCCCGGTCGTTGTGGAGTCCGCCCTGCGTGACTACACGCAGAAGGCCCGTCTGCCCGCCGATGAATTCTTTGCCGATTCCTTCACCAGCGAAGCGGACAAGCACGGCGCCTGACCCCCCTTTCAAGGAAGTATTCCCATGACACTCCACCGCCGCCACCTTCTCGCCCTGGCCGCAGCAAGCGCCAGCCCCCTGGCCCTCGCCCAGGCCCGCACGATCCGGCTGATCGTCCCCTACGCCCCGGGCGGCCCCATCGATGTGACTGCGCGCCTGCTGGCCGAACGCGTCAAGGACAGCCTGGGAACCGTGATCATCGAGAACCGCCCGGGTGGCGGCGGCAACATCGGGGCGGACGCAGTCGCCAAGGCGGCGCCTGACGGTCTGACCCTCGGCATCTCCGCGGTGGCGACGCATGCGATCAACCCCTGGCTGTTCACGAAGATGCCCTATGACGCGGCGAAGGACTTCACGCCCATCACCCAGATGGTGCGGGTGCCCAATGTGCTGGTCATCAATGCCGAAACGGCCGCCCGCCTGAAGATCAATACCCTGGCCGACCTGATCGCCTATGCCAAGGCCCACCCCGCCAAACTCAATTACGGCAGCGGCGGCAACGGAAGCGCCGGCCACCTCGCGGGCGAGATGTTCAAGCGCGATGCGGGCATCTTCGCGGTCCACATCCCCTACAACGGCGGCAACCCGGCACAACTGGCGCTGCTGTCCGGGCAGGTCGATTTCAATTTCGACAACCTGGCCACGGCGGCGCCCAACATCCGCGCCGGAAAGCTCAAGGCCCTGGGCGTGACCACGCTGCAACGCTCCCCCAGCCTGCCCGAGGTGCCCCCGATCGCCGAGACACTGCGCGGTTTCGCCATTGACACCTGGTGGGGCCTGGTGGCGCCGGCCGGCACGCCGCGCGAGACCGTGCAGCGCCTGAACCAGGCTTTCGTGGCCGCCCTGCAGTCACCCGAGGCCAAGTCCCGGTTCGCGCAGCTGATGGCAGAACCTGTGCCGTCCACGCCTGACGAATTCGGCGCCTTCATGCGCGCGGAGCTCGCGAAGTACGAGCGCGTGGTCAAGGCCTCCGGCGCCAAGGTCGACTGACCCTTCAGGCGCCAGACCGGCGTCCTACGCCGGTCCCTTGCACCCGCCGACAGGCCGGGGCCGGGTGTTTTCCTAGAGTGCACCTCCAGTGAAACACCAACAAGGCCCCGACATGCACGTTCAACTGGCTTCTCCCGAAACGTCCCTTGCCCGCAACCGATTGCGCCAGGCCGCACTGGCCTGCGCGCTGGCCCTCGCGGTCCCCGCCTGGGCCCAGGGATCCACCGGCGGCGATACGCTGGATAGCAAAATGGATACCGGCACTTCCGGCGCAGGCCCAGACGCCACGCAGTCCGGATCTTCTTCCTGGTGGATGCCCGCAAGCGGCCGCACCGCCCTGGGATTGAATGTGGGGCGCTCCGACTTCCAGGTGCCCTGCGGCACTGTGTTTTCCTGTGATGACACCGACCGCTATTGGTCCCTGTACGGCCGCAGCATGGCCGGTGATTACTGGGGCAGCGAGCTCGCCTTCGTCGACACCGGACGGATGGAGCGCGCCGGCGGGACCACGCGCGCGCGGGGACTGAACGTGAGCCTGGTGGGCCGGGTACCGATCGCCCAGACCTTCAGCGCGTTCGGCAAGGTCGGGGCGCTGTACGGTCGCACACGCACTTCCACCGCCGCAGGCGCCGATATCGCAGGCGGCAATGAGAACGGCTTCGGCTTGTCTGTGGGCGCCGGCCTGAGCTGGGACTTTTCGCCCAAGGTGTCCGCGGTACTGGAATGGGACCGCTACAACTTCAAGTTCCGCAGCGGGCGTGACCCGGTCAACACCGCCAGCCTGGGGCTGCAGTACCGGTACTGATCGCCAGCCCGCCCGGGACCTCACTCACCCAGGTAAGCGGCGCGGACCTGGGGATCGTCCAGCATCTTGCGGGCCTCCCCCGTCAGCGTGATCAGCCCGGACTCCATGACATAGCCGCGATCCGCGATCTGCAGGGCGCGGCTGGCGTTCTGTTCGACCAGCAGCACGGTGACGCCCTGCGCATAGACCTCGCGCACGACCTCGAAGATCTTGTCGACCATGATGGGGGACAGGCCCATCGAGGGTTCGTCCAGCAACAGCACGCGCGGCCGGCTCATGAGGGCGCGGCCCATCGCCAGCATCTGCTGCTCCCCCCCGGAGAGGGTGCCGGCGAGCTGGTCGCGGCGCTCCTTCAGGCGCGGGAAGGTGGTGAAGACCTTGTCCAGGTCCTGCGCAATGCCGGACGCATCACTGCGGATGTAAGCGCCCATCTGCAGGTTCTCGGTGATGGTCATGCGGGTGAACACGCCACGGCCTTCGGGCACCATGGCCAGACCCTTCTTGACCAGGTCCCAGGCGCCCTGGCCTCGGATGCTCTGGCCGAGGTACTCGATGTCGCCGCCCGCCAGGGGCAGCGTGCCCGTGATGGCCTTCATCGTGGTGGTCTTGCCCGCACCGTTGGAGCCGATCAGCGAGACCAGTTCGCCTTCGCGAACTTCGAAGTCGACACCCTTGACGGCCTCGATGCCGCCGTAGGACACCTTCAGGCCCTTGACCTTGAGGAGGACGTCCGCCATGTCAGTGCGCTCCCTGGACGGTGGTGGATCCGGTGGCGTGACCTTGACCCAGGTAGGCCTCGATCACCTTCTCGTTGCGCTGCACTTGCGCCGGGGTGCCCTCAGCGATCTGACGGCCGTAATCCAGGACGGTGACGCGGTCGCACAGGCCCATGACCAACTTCACATCGTGTTCGATCAGCAGGATGGTGCGCTGGTCATTGCGGATGCGGTCGATCAGTTCGCGCAGTTGCACCTTCTCGGTGGCGTTCATGCCGGCAGCGGGTTCGTCCAGGGCGATCAGCTGCGGGTCGGTGGCCAGGGCGCGCGCGATCTCCAGGCGGCGCTGGTCGCCGTACGACAGCGTGCGGGCCTTGAAATCCGCATAACGGCCGATGCCGACGTAATCGAGGAGTTCCTGCGCGCGGGCCGCGATGGCGGCTTCCTCCTGCCGGAAGCGGCGGGTGCGCAGGATCGCCCCCACCAGCCCCGACTCGGTGCGGATGTGGCGGCCCACCATCACGTTCTCGAGGGCCGTCATGTCCGCGAACAGGCGGATGTTCTGGAAGGTACGCGCGATCCCGGCGCGCGCGACTTCATGCACCGCGGTCGGCTGATAAGGCTTGCCCGCCAGTTCGAAGGTACCGGTGTCAGGGGTGTACAGCCCGGTGATGACGTTGAAGAAGGTGGTCTTGCCGGCGCCGTTGGGGCCGATGAGGCCATAGACCTGGCCCCGCTCGATGGTCAGGCCCACATCGGAGAGGGCCTGCAAGCCGCCGAAGCGTTTGGAAATGCCGGCGACGCGAAGTACGGTGTCTGCCATGGTTGCGGGCCTCAGACGGACTTGGCGAGCGACTTGCCGTGCTCGGGCGAGGGCCACAGGCCGCGCGGCCGCATCAGCATGATGATGATCATGGCCAGCGCGATCAGCAGCTGGCGCAGGATGGCGGCATCCAGACGCCCGCCGGTCATGGCCTGCAGGTCCAGCAGGCCCGACACCCAGCGCAGCACCTCGGGTAGCGCCGCCAGGAGCACCGCACCCAGGATGACGCCGGGCAGGTGGCCCAGACCACCCAGGACCACCATGGCGACGATCATCACCGACTCCATGAGGCTGAAGGACTCCGGCGAAATGAAGCCCTGGAAGGCCGCGAACATGGAACCCGAGACGCCGCCGAAGGTCGCGCCCATGCCGAACGCCAGCAGCTTCATGTTGCGGGTGTTGATGCCCATGGCCTTGGCCGCGATCTCGTCCTCGCGGATCGCCATCCAGGCGCGCCCGATGCGCGAGAGCTCCAGGCGGTGGCAGATGATGACGCTCACCACCACGAGGAACAGGAACAGGTAGTAGTACAGGGTGACCGAGGACAGGGTGTAGCTGCCGATCTCCAGGGGCCGCGCCAGGGGAATGCCGAACACCGTCACGCCGTCGATCTGCCCCAGGCCCTTGGGTCCGTTGGTGATGTTGACCGGGTGATCGAGGTTGTTCATGAACACGCGGATGATTTCACCGAAGCCCAGGGTGACGATGGCCAGGTAGTCGCCTCGCAGCTTGAGCGTCGGCGCCCCGAGCAACACACCGAAGACACCCGCCAGGAGCGCCGCCAGCGGAATCACCAGCCAGATCGGCGTGTGCAGTCCGTTCGGGAAGGCCTGTGTGAACCACTCGAAGGTCTCGGCCAGGTGCGGCGACGCCATCAGGCCGTAGAGGTAGGCGCCGATGGCAAAGAAGGCCACGAATCCCAGATCGAGCAGGCCGGCAAAGCCCACCACGATGTTCAGGCCCAGCGCGAGCAGCACATAGAGCAGGGCCACGTCGGCGATGCGCACCCAGAAATTGCCCATGGACTGCAGCACCAGCGGCAGCACCAGCAGCAGGATGGCCGAGATGACCAGGGTGCGCGTGTTCTTGAAATCGAGCATGGTGGTTCTCCTCGCCTCAGGCCCGGTCCGCCACGCGCTCACCGAGCAGGCCCGAGGGCCGCAGCGTGAGCACCACGATCAGGACGATGAAGGCGAAGATGTCGGTGTAGTGGCTGCCCAGGACACCGCCCGTGAGGTCGCCGATGTAGCCGGAGCCGATGGATTCGATCAGCCCCAGGAGCACCCCGCCCACCACCGCGCCCGCGAGGTTGCCGATGCCGCCGAAGACCGCCGCCGTGAAGGCCTTGAGTCCGGGCAGGAAGCCCATGGTGTGCTGCACGGTGCCGTAGTTGGAGGCGTACATGACGCCGGCGATGGTGGCCAGCACGGCGCCAATGATGAAGGTGGCCGAGATCACGGTGTCGGGCTTGACGCCCATGAGGGCGGCGACGCGCGGGTTTTCGGCAGTGGCGCGCATGGCCCGGCCCAGACGGGTGTAGTTCACGAGGTACAGCAGCACCGCCAGCGAGATGGCGGTGACCGCCAGGATCATGATCTGGGTGGGCGTGATCACCGCGCCGCCCACGTCGATCGGCGCGGTGGGCAGCAGGGCCGGGAAGGCCTTGTGATTGGGCTTGAAGATGATCATCGCCAGCGTCTGCAGCAGGATGGACATGCCGATGGCGGTGATCAGGGGCGCGAGCTTGGGGCTGTTGCGAAGGGGGCGGTAGGCGATCTTCTCGATGGCGAAATTGATCGAGGACGTGACCACGCAGGCAATCAGGAAGGCCACGATCAGGAGGATCCAGCCCGGCACGCCGGGCATGGCTTCCTGCGCGGTGACGATGATCGCCCAGCTGGTGAGCGCGCCGATCATCAGCACCTCGCCATGGGCGAAGTTGATCAGGTTGATGATGCCGTAGACCATGGTGTAGCCCAGGGCGATCAGGGCATACATGCTGCCCAGGACCAGGCCGTTGATGATCTGCTGCAGCAGGATGTCCATAAAGAGCCTTGTGTTTTGCGCGCCGCCAGCGATCCAGCAAAAAACCCGCCAGGGAGCGAGCGGGCTTGCAAGCGTCGCGGATTGTAGCCAGAGGCTCTTGCGGAGCCCGCCGGGTTTTCCCTTCAAAACCCCGGGCTGGCGCCGGGAAATCAGCCGTCCTTGCGGGCAGCGTCGTCGTCCAGGGCCCGCAGCTGGCGCAGCTTTTCGGCGATACGGATTTCCAGACCCCGCTCCACGGGCCGGTAGAAGCGGGCCGGGGGCATGCCCTCAGGAAAATAGTTCTCGCCCGCGGCGTAGCCCCCCTCCTCGTCGTGGGCGTAGCGATAGCCCTTGCCGTAATCGAGGTCCTTCATGAGGCGGGTGGGCGCATTGCGAAGGTGCATGGGCACCGCGCGGGTGCCATCGCGCTGCACGAAGGCGCGCATTTCCTTGTAGGCGGCATAGACCGCGTTGGACTTGGCCGCGACGGCGAGGTAGACCACGCATTCGGCCAGGGCCAGTTCGCCCTCGGGCGATCCCAGGCGCTCGTAGGTCTCGGCGGCGTCCAGTGCCAGGCGCAGGGCGCGCGGGTCGGCCAGGCCGATGTCCTCGGCCGCCATGCGCACCAGGCGACGCGCCAGGTAGCGGGGGTCGGCGCCGCCGTCCAGGATGCGGACGAACCAGTACAGGGCGGCGTCGGGGTCGGAGCCGCGCACGCTTTTGTGCAGGGCGCTGATGGTGTCGTAGAACTGCTCGCCGCCCTTGTCGAAGCGGCGCATGCGCTCGCCCAGGACCTTGAGCAGCCATTCGTCGGTGATCTCGGGCAGGCGCTGGGCACGCGCCGTGACCGAGAGCGTCTCCAGGGTATTGAGCAGGCGGCGGGCGTCGCCGTCGGCGTAGGCGACCAGCCGCTCGGTCGCCTGCGGCGCCAGCGCGGGCACGGCGCCCAGGGTCTGGGCCCGGGCGATCAATTGCGCCAGGTCGGCCTCGCCCAGGGGCTGCAGCACATAGACCGCCGCGCGCGAAAGCAGGGCCGAATTGACCTCGAAGGACGGGTTCTCGGTGGTGGCGCCGATGAAGGTGAACAGACCCGACTCGACATGCGGCAGGAAGGCGTCCTGCTGGCTCTTGTTGAAGCGGTGCACCTCGTCGACGAAGACGATGGTGCGCTGGGACGTGAGGCCGGTCTGCGCCAGGCGCGCCTGTTCGACCGCCTCGCGGATGTCCTTGACGCCCCCCAGCACCGCGCTGATGGTGATGAACTGCGCGTCGAAGGCCTGGGCCATGAGGCGGGCGATCGTGGTCTTGCCCACACCAGGCGGCCCCCAGAGGATGCAGCTGTGGGGCTGGCCGGATTCGAAGGCGATGCGCAGGGGCATGCCCTCTCCCAGCAGGTGCTGCTGGCCGATGACGTCGGCCAGGGTGGCGGGCCGAAGCTGTTCGGCCAGCGGGGAGTGCAGGGGCGCCTGGGAAGGAGTCACCCGGCAAGTGTAGGCGCGCACGGGAGCGCACCAGCCGGGCGCTCAGGGCCTCAGCACGTCGGCACCCGGAGGCGGCCTGAACTGGAAGGTCTCGGCAGGCAAGGCCGGATTGATCTCCATGCGCCCGAAACGCAGGACGGACACCTGACCCAGGCTGTCCTGGATCTCGAGGGCGGCGAGCTCGCCGCCCCGAAAACCCACGCGCATGCCACGCAGGGCACCGTCACGTATCCGGGGGGTGGCCTGCACCCATTGCAGGCCATCACGGTCTGGCGCGGCGGACAGCTCGAACTCCTGGCGCAGCGCCGCGAGGTCAGGCGCGGCGGCAATCAATGCGGCCGGCGTGGTGCCCAGGGCCTGCGCCTGCCGGCGGGCGGTCACCTGGTTCAGATCCGGATCGTGCAGCCACAGGGTCTGGCCGTCGGCGACGAGGGTCTGGACGAAGGGCTTGCGGTAGGTGAAGCGAAAACGGTGGGGGCGCTGGAACTCGAAGCTGCCGGTGGACTGCCGGATACGGGGCGCCTGACCCTCGCGGGCTGGCGCGGTCACGACCTGCGTGAAATCCGCGCGCCCCGAACGGGTGGTGCGCAGGAAGTTCTCCAGCGCCTCCAGGCCGTCGGCCGGCGCGGCGCCCGCTGCGAAAGAGGCCACCAGGGCGGCGGCGGCAAGCAGGAGGCGGCGACGGTTCATGACAGGCTTGGTTCGTGCATGGGGACCCGTCGCAGCCGCTTACTCGGCGGCACGCTGGGGCACCAGGATGTCGCGCTGGCCCGCGCCGTTCATGGCGCTGACGAGGCCCGCCTTCTCCATGTCCTCGACCAGGCGCGCGGCGCGGTTGTAGCCGATCTTCAGGTGACGCTGCACGAGGGAGATGCTGGCCTTGCGGTTCTTGAGGACCACCTCGACGGCCTGGTCGTACATCGGGTCTTTCTCGCCACCCTCGGCACCCCCACCGCCGCCGGGGGCGCCCTCATCCTCGAGCGTGCCGCCTTCCAGCACGCCCTCGATGTAATCGGGCTCGCCGCCCTGCGCCTTCAGGTAGGCAACGACGCGGTGCACTTCGTCGTCGCTCACGAAGGCGCCGTGGACCCGCATCGGCAAGCCGGTGCCGCTGGCCATGTACAACATGTCACCCATGCCCAGGAGGCTCTCGGCCCCCATCTGGTCCAGGATGGTGCGGCTGTCGATCTTGCTGGAGACCTGGAAGGCGATGCGGGTGGGGATGTTGGCCTTGATCAGGCCGGTGATCACGTCGACGCTGGGGCGCTGGGTGGCCAGGATCAAGTGGATGCCAGCGGCGCGCGCCTTCTGCGCCAGGCGGGCGATGAGTTCCTCGACCTTCTTGCCCACGACCATCATCAGGTCGGCCAGTTCGTCGATCACCACCACGATGTGCGGCAGGCGGGTGAGCGGCTCGGGGCTGTCGGGGGTGAGGCTGAAGGGGTTGTCGATGAATTTTTCCTTGGCGGCCGCTTCATCGATCTTGCTGTTGTAGCCCGCGAGGTTGCGCACGCCCAGCTTGGACATGAGCTTGTAGCGGCGCTCCATTTCGGCCACGCACCAGGTCAGGCCGTGGGCGGCCTGGCGCATGTCGGTGACGACCGGGGCCAGCAGGTGCGGGATGCCCTCGTAGACGGACATCTCCAGCATCTTGGGGTCGATCATCAGGAGGCGTACGTCGCGCGCCTCGGCCTTGTAAAGCAAGGAGAGGATCATCGCGTTGATGCCCACCGACTTGCCGGAACCCGTGGTGCCGGCCACCAGCACGTGGGGCATCTTGGCCAGGTCGGCGACGACGGGGTTGCCGACGATGTCCTTGCCCAGTCCCATGGTCAGGAAGGACTTGGCCTCGTTGTAGACCTGCGAGCCCAGGATCTCGGACAGGCGGATGGACTGCCGCTTGGCATTGGGCAACTCCAGTGCCATGTAGTTCTTGCCCGGGATGGTCTCGATCACGCGGATGGACACCAGCGAGAGCGAACGCGCCAGGTCCTTGGCCAGGTTGACGATCTGCGAGCCCTTGACGCCGGTGGCGGGCTCGATCTCGTAGCGGGTGATGACGGGACCGGGCTGGGCCAGAACCACGCGGACCTCGACGCCGAAGTCCTTGAGTTTTTTCTCGATCAGGCGCGAAGTCATCTCCAGGGTTTCGGACGAGACCGTCTCCTGGCGCTGGGCCGCTGCATCGAGCAGGTCGACCTGGGGCAGCGTGCTGTCGGGAAGTTCGTTGAACAGGGGCTTCTGGCGCTCCTTGGCCACGCGCTCGCTCTTGGGAACGTCGACCAGGACCTGCTCGATCTGGACGGGCGCCGTTTCGTGCAGTTCCTGGATTTCCGTGCGCTCTTCGAGAACGATTTCCTCGCGCTCGCGGGCGGCCTGCTGGCCCAGCGCCAGGTCTTCGGCGATCTCGCGGCGTTCGCGCCGGGAAGTGATGAAGCCGTCGATGCGCGCGCCGATGCGTTCGGCCACCTGCGCCCAGGAAAAACGGAAGACGGCCGCCATGGCGATCACGACGAGGGTGATCGCCACCAGACCGGAGCCGGTGAACCCGAGCCACTTGACGGCAGCAGGCCCGAACAGGTAACCCATGGCGCCGCCGGCATGATCGGGCAGGCGCGGCTCGAAACGGTACAGCCGCGACCACTCGAGCGCCGCGCTGGCCGACACCAGCAGGAACAGCCCCCCCCAGAACACCGCGCGATCACGCAGCGTCTGCGGGGGCGCCGCGGGCGCCTCGTCGGACCGCATCCATTGCGACAGGGAGGCGATCCAGGTCCGCACCCCCGCCGCCACGCACCACCAGACCGAGAACCCCATGAGGAAGTAACTGGCATCGGCCAGCAGGGCCCCGAGGCGGCCGCCCCAGTTGCGCGTGCCCCCGCCGCTGCCGGAGGTGGAAAAGGCTGCATCCTGGGCAGAATGCGTGAGCAGCGCCAGGCACCAGAACACCAGGGCGATGAAACCCAGGACCAGGGCGATCTCGTGCGCGAAGCGGCGCACACCCGAGGGGGGGTCGGACCGGGTCGGGTCGGTCGGGTTGTGCAGGGTGTGGAGGGAATAGGACATCGGGACGCTAGCTTAGCGTGCTCAGGTTCTCTTTGATCAGCATGGAGCCATCCTCCTGCGTGTGGACGAAGCCGCGCTCCTCCAGGTCTTTCATGACCCGGCTGACCATTTCCCGGGAGGCGCCAACCATCTTGGCGATGTCCTGGCGGGAAATCCGCTCACGCACGGCCAGCTGCCCCTCGCGATCGGGCTGGGCGAATTCGAGCAGGGCCCGGGCGACCCGGCCGTAGACATCCATCAGGGCCAGGGATTCGATCTTGCGGTCCGCCTGGCGCAGGCGCTGCACCAGGCCCTTCATGATGGCGTAGGCCATGGAACTGTTCTCGGGCAGGCAGCGCGCGAACTCGGCGCGGCCCAGGGCCAGCATGTCGGTCTGGACTTCGGCCCGCACAGTGGCCGAATGGGCCTGATTGTCGATCAGGCTCATCTCGCCGACATAGTCCCCGGGCTGCAGGGTGGCCAGGATCACCTCGCGCCCGCGCTTGTCCGCCGTGATGACGCGGGCGCGGCCCGTGAGGAGAATGAACAGGGTGTTGGACTTGCTGCCTTGCTCGACGACCGCCTCGCCACGCTTGAATCGCCGTTTGACGACCGCGTCGGCCACCGATTCGGCCTGGGTGGCGGTGAGGAGGGCGAACAGCGGCACCCGACGTATCAGCTCCAGGTTGGAAAGCATGGACATTTCGATCCTCCCGGCCGGGGTCTTGGCAGGTCGACCTGCGCGGCCGCCATCGGTTCTTACAATCACAGCGATCAAGACAGGCCTGTGCGAACCGCATCGAACCCGGTGATACTTGCCTGCTTAGTCCCGAAATGTACACCCGGCGGTGGCGATGCCCCGCAAGTTTTACCATCATGAGCATCAAGCATTCCAAAGTCCTCATCCTCGGCTCCGGTCCTGCGGGCTACACCGCCGCGATCTACGCCGCCCGCGCCAACCTGCAGCCGCTTCTGGTCACGGGCATCGCCCAGGGCGGTCAGCTCATGACCACCACCGATGTCGACAACTGGCCCGCCGACGTGCACGGCGTGCAGGGGCCCGAGCTGATGCAGCGCTTCATGGAGCATGCCGAACGCTTCAAGACAGAGATGGTCTTTGACCACATCCACCAGGTCGACTTCAGCAAGCGCCCCTTCACCCTCACCGGCGACAGCGGCCAGTACACGGCCGACGCCGTGATCCTGGCCACCGGCGCGTCAGCCCGCTACCTGGGCCTGCCCTCCGAAGAGGCTTTCATGGGCAAGGGGGTGAGCGCCTGTGCCACCTGCGACGGGTTCTTCTACCGCGACCAGGTCTGCTGCGTGATCGGTGGGGGCAACACCGCGGTGGAAGAGGCGCTGTACCTGTCCAACATCGCCAGCAAGGTCTACCTGGTCCACCGCCGCGACAAGTTCAAGGCGGAACCCATCCTCGTGGACAAGGTGATGGAGAAGGTCGCGGCGGGCAAGATCGAGCTCAAACTCTTCAAGACCCTGGACGAGGTGCTGGGCGACGCCACCGGGGTGACCGGCGTGCGCCTGAAGGACACGAAGACCGGCGCAACCGAAGACGTGACGCTCAAGGGCTGCTTCATCGCCATCGGCCACTCGCCCAACACCGACATCTTCAAGGGCCAGCTGGAGATGAAGGATGGCTACATCGTCACCCGCTCGGGCAACAACGGCTTTGCCACCATGACCAGCGTACCGGGGGTGTTCGCCGCCGGGGACGTGCAGGACCACGTGTACCGCCAGGCCATTACCAGCGCCGGGACGGGCTGCATGGCGGCCCTGGACGCCCAGCGCTTCCTCGAGCAAGGGGAATAAGCCCCTGCCCTGCCCCGCCCGGGGGGTGGCAGGCTTTCCTGGCCTTTTCGCCTATAATGGAGGGCTTTGCTGCATCCGCCCCGGCAGGCGTAGCGAATGGGTTACCGCCACCCTACTGGCGAGGTGAGGCGAGAGCGAGGCAGGAAGCGCGGGCCGCGAGGCTGCAGGACCTGCCGGCAGTGATCGCCGTTTGAATGGAGTGCGTCATGGCACGCGTCTGCGAAGTCACGGGCAAGGCCCCGATGGTCGGGAATAACGTTTCCCACGCCAACAACAAAACCAAGCGCCGGTTCCTGCCGAACCTGCAACACCGCCGTTTCTGGGTCGAGAGCGAGAACCGCTGGGTGCGCCTGCGCGTCTCGAGCGCTGCACTGCGCCTCATTGACAAGAACGGTATCGACAGCGTGCTGGCGGACCTGCGTGCCCGCGGCCAAGCCTAATCAAGGAGCAGCATCATGGCGAGCAAAGGCGGACGCGAAAAGATCAAGCTGGAGTCCACTGCGGGCACCGGCCACTTCTACACCACCA
>JACCDL010198558.1_pt1 | contig 39551 bp, 42 predicted proteins | sample 7441931 | NCBI WGS metagenome assembly JACCDL01 (sample SAMN15323437, study PRJNA562643) | freshwater metagenome | isolation source: river surface water | place: USA:Blue River Watershed | collected 2017-08-16
CCCTTGGCTGTACGAACGACCACAGCACTGTAAACCTCGCCTTTTTTGACGCGGCCACGGGGCGCAGCTTCTTTGATGCTCACTTTGATAATGTCGCCAACACTAGCGTAACGACGTTTAGAACCGCCCAGCACCTTGATGCAAAGGACGGACTTAGCGCCGGTGTTGTCGGCAACATCCAACCGAGTTTCTGTCTGAATCATTTCAATATTTCCCAACTTGCACCTTGTGCACCCCCGGCATTTAGAACTTAGGAGCTTTGCGCTCTGAGCTTAAAAACCAGACATACCAAGATCAGTCTTGGACCCGTCATCCACACCGCGAACCACTCGCAGTGCTTTTGTTTGGGTAGATAACTCCGCTTTTTTTGAAGCGAAGCCCGCGATTGTTACAACATTTTTTGGCCATGTCAACACCTTTCACGCCAAAAGTTAAAGAATTTGCAGACTTTTGGGCTGATTTTTCACATCGTGAACTGTTTGAAAGAGGGACAATACCGCGAGAACGTCATTTTAGAGAGATTGATTCATGGCAAGACCCGCAAACACCTCCTTTAAAGAGGCCCGCCTGGCTTTCATCGGTGGCGGCAACATGGCCAGCGCCATCTTGGGTGGTTTGATTCGGGAAGGCATGGCCCCGTCGCAAGTGACTGTCATTGAGCCCTTTGCAGAAACTGCAGCCAAACTGAAAGCGGCATGGGGCGTTGAAGTACATGCCTCGGCTGGTTCTGCTACCTCGGCTTCAAACGCCTTGTCGGACGCTGATTTGGTGGTTTGGGCCGTCAAACCCCAAGTTTTCAAAGAAGCCGCACTGCCCGTTTCAGAATTGACGCAACAAGCGCTTCACTTGTCTGTGGCCGCGGGCATTCGAAGTGACAGCATTGCCAGGTGGCTTGGGACCGATCGCGTGGTACGCAGCATGCCCAACACCCCCGCTTTGGTGGGCCAAGGCATCACAGGTTTGTTTGCACGCTTAGGCGTGTCTGCGGAAGACCAAAGCTTGATCGAACAAGTCTTGAGAAGCACAGGTGAATTTTTGTGGGTCCAACGAGAAGCCGATCTTGATACTGTCACGGCACTTTCTGGCTCTGGCCCCGCCTATGTGTTTTATTTCTTGGAAGCCATGACCGAAGCGGGCGTCAAAATGGGTTTGCCATAAGCGCAGGCCTACCATTTGGCCAAAGCCACATTTGGCGGCGCAACGCACTTGGCGCGCCAATCGACCGAATCGCCCGAGGTCTTAAGGCAGCGGGTGACGTCCAAAGGCGGGACCACTTATGCGGCCCTCACCTCCATGGCGGACGACCATGTGAAAGAAGCATTTGTCAAAGCCATGCTGGCCGCGCAAAAACGCGCTGGTGAATTGGGCGACGAGTTTGGCAAAGACTGAGCGCATTTACCTGCCGCTAAAGCCAGTGCTTTGATTAAAAATAACTGAGTGCCACACCCGCAAAGGCTGCAAAGCCAACCCAATGGTTCAGGCGAAAAGCCTTGAAACAACCCTCGCGTGTTCTGTCTTTGATCAATACAAAGTGCCAAGCGGCTTGCACGCAAGCAGCAGCTAAGCCCAACATCAGCAAGGGTTTGCTAGGGGCTTCGAGCACCCAAGCCCAGATTCCCACAAAGCCCGCATAAAAGCCCATGATGGCCAACACATCCCATTGCCCCAAAGTAATGGCCGACGTTTTCATGCCAATTTTCAAATCGTCATCGCGGTCCACCATGGCGTATTCGGTGTCATAAGCCAAGACCCAAAACAAATTGCCCAGCAACAGCGCCCATGCTTGCCAAGGAACCTCGCCTGTGACTGCGGCAAAAGCCATGGGTATGCCAAAGCTAAACGCCACACCCAGCACGGCCTGCGGCATCGATACAAATCTTTTCGCAAACGGATACGCAATGGCCACTGCCATGGCCACAAAAGACCATGCAATGGTTTCGGCGCGCAAGGTTAGGACCAGGCCAAATGCCAATACGGCCAACACAGCCCCCAACACCAAGGCCTCTTTCACGCCAATGCGACCACTGGTGACAGGTCGCTCTGCCGTTCTTTTGACGTGCTTGTCGAAATCTCTGTCGGCCACGTCGTTCAAACAACAGCCAGCACTTCTCATGAGAATGGTGCCAAGCGTGAACACCACGATCAAATGCCAGCCAGGAAAACCATCGGCTGCCACCCACAAGGCCGACAAGGTGGGCCACAACAACAGCAACCAACCTGCAGGGCGATTCCAGCGAATCAGGTCTAAATACAAACTGATTTTTTCACGCATGCAAAATGGTTTTTGTTGTCACAAAAAGTGCGCCCATCGGCTTCAAGAGAGCCTTGTCACACCCGGCAGCTCGCAGGCGTAAATGGCATTTCGCAAAGCAGCAATGGCTTCGTAGCGGGTAAACGTTTTGCGCCAGACCAAAACCACACGGCGGGTGGGCGGCAAACCACCGCCTTCGTCGACGATGGGCAAGTAGGCAATGTCAGGGTCTTCGTGTTTTTTGCGTGTGGCTGTTTGGGCCAAAGCTTCGGCAGGCACAGACAAGCGGGGCACCAAAGTGACCCCCATGCCTGCGGCCACCATGTGCTTGATAGTCTCCAATGAGGAGCCCTCAAAGCTTTTGCGAATGCCTTCAGCGTTGCTAGAGAATCTTGCAAACTCAGGACACACTTCCAATACGTGGTCACGGAAACAATGGCCATTGCCCAGCAACAACATGGTTTCGTTCTTGAGTTGCTCGGCCGTGATGGTTTTTTTCTTGGCCAGCACATGCTTTACGGGCAAAGCGGCCATGAATGGCTCGTCGTACAAAGCCGCAGTGGCCAATCCTGTATCGGGAAAAGGCTCCGCCAAGATGGCGCAATCAATTTCACCATTGCGCAACATTTCCATGAGCTTGACAGTGAAATTTTCTTGCAACATCAAAGGCATTTGCGGCGTCTTCTTCATGATTTGACGCATCAAGTCGGGCAACAAATACGGGCCAATGGTGTAGATCACGCCCAACCGAAGAGTGCCTGCAAGGGGGTCTTTGCCGCGTTTGGCAATTTCTTTTATTTCTGCAGCCTGCTCCAACACAAGTTGGGCATGGCGAATGATTTCTTCACCCAACGGTGTGGCGCTGACATCGTTGGCACTGCGCTCGAACAACTTCACGTCCAACTCTTCTTCAAGCTTTTTGATGGCCACCGACAAAGTGGGTTGCGACACAAAGCAAGCCTCGGCCGCCTTGCCGAAGTGCCTTTCACGCGCTACCGCCACAATGTATTTCAACTCAGTCAGGGTCATGCCAATGTCTCAAGCTTTCAAAAACTCTGATTTTCCACCCAACCAACGGGCAATCTGTCGCTCGGCCATGTCGGGATGTTTTTCAATCAGCACGGGGGCTGTTTGCCTTGCCCACTCTAACAAATGTTCGTCGGTCGACAAGTCAGCAAATCGCAACAGTGCTGCACCCGATTGTCGCGCACCCAAAAACTCGCCGGGCCCCCTGATTTCCAAATCTCGTCTGGCAATTTCAAATCCGTCGTTGGTATCGACCATGGCGCGCAAACGTTCCCGGGCCGTTTCGCTCAAACGGCCACCTTCTGGCGTGCCATAAAGCAAGACACACGCCGAGGCTGCCGCACCGCGACCCACCCGACCCCGCAATTGATGCAATTGGCTTAAACCAAAACGTTCAGCATGCTCAATCACCATCAAGGAGGCGTTGGGCACATCCACGCCCACTTCGATGACCGTGGTGCTGACCAACACACCCATCGAGCCTTGTGTAAATTGAGCCATCACCTCACGCTTTTCTTGGACCGACATGCGAGAGTGCAACAAACCCACCGTCACGCCCGGCAATACAGCCGACAATTCTTCGTGCGTGGCTGTCGCGTTGGTCAGGTCCAAGGCTTCACTTTCCTCAATGAGCGGGCAGACCCAATAAACTTGCCGCCCTTCCGCCAATTGCGCGCCGATGCGCCCAATCACTTGGTCCCTTCGGCTGTCTGAAATGACTTTGGTGACCACGGGTGTTCGGCCTGGCGGTAGCTCATCAATGACCGACACTTCCAAGTCGGCGTAATAACTCATGGCCAAGGTTCTGGGAATGGGCGTGGCGGTCATCATCAGTAAATGCGGCTCCATGCCTGTGTCTTGCATCTTGTCTCTGAGCGCCAAGCGTTGCGCCACACCAAACCTGTGTTGCTCATCGATGATGGCAAAGCCCAAATTTCTAAACTTCACTTGCTCTTGAATCACGGCATGTGTGCCCACCACCAAGGCGGCTTCACCTGACTCAATCAGCGCCAGCATTTCTGTGCGCTCTTTTTTCTTTTGACTGCCCGTTAACCAAGCGACACGAACACCCAAGGGTGACAACCATCCAACCAATTTGGCAAAGTGCTGTTGCGCCAAAATTTCGGTCGGCGCCATCAGCGCACATTGCCACCCACCATCGATGGCCAACATGGCTGCCAACGCAGCCACCACAGTTTTACCGGCGCCCACATCGCCCTGCAACAAGCGATGCATCGGAACTGGACGCGCCAGGTCTTGAGCAATTTCAAGACCCACCCTTTGCTGAGCCGCAGTCAATTGAAACGGCAACACTTCTAGTAATTTGTCGTACCAGCCATGGTCCTTTTTTTGAAGCGAGGGGGCGCGCAAAGCATCTCGCTCCATTTTGGCCATGCGCTGCGAGAGTTGTTGCGCCAGTAACTCCTCAGCCTTGAGCCTTTGCCAGGCTGGGTGCGACCGATCTTCTAGGGCGGCAATCGAAACGTCGGGCGTTGGATGGTGCAAGAAAGTCAGCGCTTGCCGCAAGCTGACTGTTTGTGCGGCTTTGGGCCATGCCATGGGGCTTGGTAAAGACTCACTCAAATCGGCCCTTGAAAGTGCCCCCGCGATGGCACGTCGCAAATACGCCTGCGGCAAACCTGCGGAGGTGGGGTACACCGGCGTCAATTCGGTCGGCAAATGCCCGGTGGCCGACTTGAATGAAGGATGCATCATGGTCAAGCCCAAGAAACCACCCCGAATTTCGCCGCGCGCTCGAATGACTTGCCCCACTGCCAAAGCTTTTTGTTGCGCTGGATAAAAGTTGAAGAAGCGCAAAACGCAGGTGTCAGTCCCATCATCGACCGTGACCAACAACTGGCGCCTTGGGCGCATTTGAATTTCTGAAGCAATCACTTTGGCTTCAATTTGGAGCGTATCGCCTTCTCGCGCTTGGCTCAGTTTGACAATTTGAGTTTCATCTTCGTAGCGCAAGGGGATGTGCAAAGCCAAATCGATGTCGCGCACCAATCCCATTTTGCGCATGGCTTTTTGGGGCGCCGACAATGGCTTAGCGGCTGGCGATGACGAGAGGGTGGACATCCCAGCATTGTGCCGTGCTTGTCACAAGCCACGCCATCGCTCAGGAATTTGTCAGGGCAAGTTTTCGGCCGCTTTGGCCCGGACAAATGCAGTCACCACATCCCGAATGGTTTTACGCTCCTCTTGCGACAGCGACAAATACCGATCGACCATTTCTCGATCGGATAGGCCCATTTCAACGGGACCCGCATTCATTTCGAAAACATAGGTTTTGCCTGGCGCACGGCCAAACCGCAGTTCATCGGGGCTGACTTGCAACCAATCGGCCAAAACCCGAAGCTTGTCCTGGGTGGGCATGACCTTGCCCAAGAGCCAATTGCGGGCGGTATGCGGGGTGATGCTTCGGCCGTGGTACCTGAGATTGAAAGCATTGGCCACCAAAGTAGGCGACGCGCGCACGCCAGCACTCTCTAAAGCGCCGCGCAATCTATCGGCGAATTGTTGAGACTCTGTGACTTTGGGCATTCCCATACAGTACTGTCTTGGGTCTGCGCGAGTGTAAGTTGTGATAGATACTTTCTTGAATAGTTCTTACATAATGGACTTCTTTATAAAATTTAGACACAACTGATTTGTAAACCTTTGCGCTAGCGCATGGGACAATCGGACTTTTAACTTGGAACGGGTCTAGTTCGGCCCTCAAGATCATGGCCAATTCGACTTCCACCCACGTACAAACTACGTCCTCAAAAATCTTCAGTCTGAGTGACTTTGATTTTCATTTACCCCCAGAACTGATCGCCCAACACCCCGTCGCAGAACGGAGTCGTTCACGCCTGTTAGATGGCAGTCAAGCCCAAGCCGTCGACCGTATTTTCAATGCCTTGCCCAGCTTGATGCAGCCAGGTGACCTCTTGGTTTTCAATGACACCCAAGTGGTCAAGGCGCGCATCTTTGGCGAGAAATCGACGGGGGGCAAAGTTGAACTCTTGATTGAACGGGTACTGTCTGACAACCGTGTGGTGGCTCACATGAAGGTCAGCAAGAAGCCGCCCGTTGGCGCTGTTTTGCACATGGGCACAGATGCATTGTCAGTTGCGTCGTCTGGTTCTTCGGGGTTTGAGGCCAAACTGCTAGGCCGATGGCCCCATGAAAATGGCGCATTGTTTTGCTTTGAATTGAGCGGCGAGCCCCACGCATTGATGGCGCAATATGGCCACATGCCTTTGCCGCCTTACATTGAGCGCCAATACGATGGCAGTGCAAGCACTGCAGAAATTGCTGCAGACGAAGCACGCTACCAAACTGTATTTGCCAAGCGCCCAGGGGCAGTGGCTGCACCTACGGCTGCCCTGCATTTTGACGATAGCGTTTTGGCACAGTTGGCGGCCATGGGGGTTGCCACCGCCAATGTCACCTTGCATGTTGGCGCGGGTACTTTCCAACCCGTCAAAACCGAAAACATTGCCGAACACACCATGCATTCGGAGTGGTATGACATTCCTGTGTCGACACAAGAGGCGCTCCATGCGTGCCGTCAGCGCAATGGCAAAGTGTGGGCTGTCGGCACCACCTCCGTCCGAACTTTGGAGTCGTGGGCCCAAACGGGTCAAGCGCAAGGCGATACAGAAATTTTTATCACGCCTGGCTTTGAATTCAAGTGGGTCGATCGCCTGATTACCAATTTTCATTTGCCCAAAAGCACCTTGATGATGTTGGTCAGCGCATTTGCAGGTTACGAGCATGTGATGGCTTTGTATGACCATGCCATCGCACAAAGGTATCGCTTCTTCAGTTATGGCGATGCCATGCTTTTACATAGAATGAACCATGCTTCAATTTGAACTTCTTAAAACAGATGCGCACAGTCATGCACGCAGGGGGCAACTAACCCTGAACCACGGCGTAATTCAAACGCCGATCTTTATGCCGGTGGGCACCTATGGCACTGTCAAAGGTGTGATGCCGCGAAGCCTTGAAGAAATGGGTGCGCAAATTATTTTGGGCAACACCTTTCACTTGTGGATGCGACCTGGCCTAGACATCGTGAAAAGTTTTGGCGGCCTGCACGGTTTTGAAAAATGGCAAAAACCCATCTTGACCGATTCGGGTGGCTTTCAAGTGTGGTCGCTGGGTGAAATGCGCAAAATTACCGAGGAAGGTGTGCATTTTTCCTCCCCTGTGAATGGCGACAAATTGTTCATGTCGCCCGAGGTCAGCATGCAGATTCAAACCATTTTGAATTCTGACATTGTGATGCAGCTCGACGAATGCACACCTTACGAAACCAAGGGTCACTTGACCACCGAGGCCGAAGCACGCAAGTCCATGGAAATGAGTTTGCGTTGGGCTGTTAGAAGTAAAAATGAGTTCACACGGCTTGAGAATCCAAATGCTTTGTTTGGCATTGTGCAAGGTGGCATGTTCGAGAATTTGCGCCAAGAATCATTAGAGCAATTGGTGGCCATGGACTTTCCTGGCTATGCTGTGGGCGGTGTGAGTGTGGGCGAACCCAAAGAGCAGATGTTGCAAATCATGGCGCATACGCCGCACCGTTTGCCCGCTCACAAGCCACGGTATTTGATGGGCGTAGGGACTCCAGAAGACTTGGTGGAAGGCGTTGCGCAAGGCGTCGACATGTTTGATTGTGTGATGCCCACACGCAATGCACGCAATGGCACCGTGTTCACGCGCTATGGCGATTTAAAGTTGCGCAACGCACGCCACAAAACAGACCATCAACCCCTAGACACCACCTGTACTTGCCACGCGTGCGCAGGTGCTTCTGGCGTGTCTTGGGACGAAGGTGGCCGCGAAGGCTTCAGCCGCGCTTATTTGCATCACCTCGACCGATGCGGTGAAATGCTAGGCCCCATGCTCACGACCATTCACAACTTGCATTACTACCTCAGCCTGATGTCTGAAGTTAGAACAGCATTAGAGAACGACAATTTCTCTGGCTTTCAAACCAAGTTCAAACAAGATCGTGCCCGCGGCGTTTAAGCCTTTGTCATGGCTTGAAGCTTAAAGGGCATTCCATCCGCTGCGCATTAAATGGCTTCAGCTGGTGTGGTGAAGACCGTCAAAATGCCGGTGTACCCGTACAGGTGATGGTGGGCAATTTCGCCGCTGGCAAAGAAACCCACCAACGGAACATCACCCAGCGCATGACGTATCCATTGCAACTCGGCGCTAGGGCCGCCAAAGTGAGGGCCGCCGCGGCCTGAGCAACTGACATACACCGCGCCAGCAATGCGCCTTGCTGGATGAGGCGCGGCTTCGGCTTCACTGGCAGCCAAGGCATTGGCCGTTTCAAGGCTCAGTGTTTCAGGTTCAAGCTCTTCTCTGATTTCTGCACAAATTCGGCGCAAGTCCGATTTAGCGGCCTGCAAATTCATTTGACAAAAGGCCAACTTCTGACCAGCTTCCACATGATCGGCAATGGCCACACCTTTGCGCGCTGGATCAAGGCCCACAATGTGTCGAACTCGAACATCCATGCCCAGGCTGCCAGTTCGGCCAACGGCTTGCTGGCCGGCTGAGGTTAAGCCCACCAATGTGGCGCGAACAGCTTGCAATGCACTTTGCGGTTCACTCAATGAGACATTCAAGTCGTTCAACAAAACATCCAGCGCAGGCTGACCATCCAAGGCATAAACAACATGTCCTTCAGCTTCCGTAATTTCACGTTCCTTGCTGATGGGTGCACAGCCTTGCGTGACGCGTGAAAGAATTTGAACATCGGCTTTGAATGCCACACCACTCAAACCACCCGTCAAAACACCTTGCATTGGCGCCGTGGTTTGTGTGGCTGCAAATTGCATTGTTTGATGGCGACTGGCTGACAAGCCGCCAAACAAATAACCCGAGGCAGTACGCCCCGCCATTTCGCCGATGAGCTCAGGCAAATCAGGAGTCATCGGGTCGGCATGGACCAAGGCCGTGTGCGCTGAAAATTCAGCAGGCAAAGGGTGCGCACCAGAAAAAACTCGGTAGTGATGGGCTGGTAAGTCGCACAACATAAGTGCCATGCCTGGCTCATCAAAATATTCTGCGTTGTTGGCGGCCACACCCACGCCCACTGTGCCGGACCAATCTTGCACCATGGGCAATTCTTCCCGCAAATGGGCCAAGATGTCGGCGGCACTTTGGGCATAAAGATCGGTGATGTACAGCAAGCCCAAGCGAGGTTGCGGTGCATGGCCTGGCAAGGTCATTTGTGCGCGAAGCTGGGCAATGACCAAGCCCGCCGCCATGCGCCATTGGGGATGGGTGGCGTGGCCGAAGGGAAACAAATTCATACGCTCTTAATTGGCCGGCTTGGCAGCTGTTTGACTTGGTTTTTTAGGGCGTGAGCTTCTGGTCTTGGCGCTTGTTGACTTGCGAGGTGTGCCCTGGGTTTTTCTAGCCGCTTTGGGCTTGTCTTTCATCGCTTGTGCCGCCACATCTTTGACAGCCGCAGCTGCAATATTTTGGAACTGCTGTGTCAAGGAGCCCCACCACTGCATCGGATCGACTGCGGGGCCTTTGTCATTGGCTTCTGCATGGGGTGTGGCCGCTGGTGCTTCGGCAGCTGGTTTGTCAGCCTCTGGCGCTTTGTTCAAGTCGGGCATTTTGGCCGTGAAGGCTTTGGCCAAATCTTGCATGTTCACATTCATGCCCTGCAAGGTTGACAAGGTCATCTTCTGGACTTCCAAAGCTTGTATGGTGGCTTTGAGTGCGTTGGTATTTTGCTCCAACCAAAATTGAACCGTTTTCAGTTCTTGAATGCGTTTGTCCAACTCTTCGACATTCATGGTGGGCGCAACCCAACTGGCCATGTTGGGCATGCCTTGAGGCGAACCTTTGGCGCCAGGATTGGCGGCTTGGCCTAAGTTTTGTAAAAAATCAAAACCAGGCACAAATTTTCCGAAACCGAATGCAGAGGTATCGCTCATGGTGGGCTCCTACAGGTGTGTGTCGACCACAAGCTTAACGCATCACCAAATTGCGTCAACTTGGTGACTGAAAGTCTGCATATCTCGGCTAAGCTTCGATGCATTATTAGGAGATTTCTCATGCTCAAACTCTGTGGCTTTGGCGCCAGCAACTATCACAACAAAGTGAAACTGGTTTTGCTCGAAAAAAACATCCCATTTGAAGAAGAATTGAAATGGGTCGGTGAAGCTGATTTAGACGCCAGCCCCTTGGGGAAAATCCCCTACCTCACCACCGACGAAGGCAGCTTGTGCGAGTCGGCAGTCATGGTCGAGTACCTAGAGCAACAGTACACCGCGCATCCGCTTCTGCCAAAAGATCCTTTTGCAGCAGCAAAGATCAGAGAGTTGAATCTTTACTTGGAATTGCATTTAGAGCTTGTGGCGCGTGAGGTTTACGCAGAAGCTTTTTTTGGTGGCAAAGTGAGCGATGCCATCAAAGAAAAGGTCGGCAAACAGTTGCAAAAAAATGTGGCGGCTTTTTCCAAAATGGTGAAATTTGCCCCCTTCATTGGCGGGTCAGAATTTACCTTGGCAGATTGCACTGCGGCTGTTCACTTGCCAGTCGTTTCAGCCGCCAGCAAAACCATCTATGGCACTGACTTTTTGGCGCATTTGCCCGTCAAGGAGTACATGAAAATGTGGACAGAGCGGCCTAGCATGCAACGTGTCCATGCCGACCGCAAAGCCAACAACGCCCTGTTTTTGGCGCGCATGCAAAGCAAGCCTTAATGCCAAATAAACCCTGAAATGACTTAAAACTGCGGTGGACGGCGATTGCGCAAGCTGGCGACGCCTTCCTTCACATCGGGTCCGGCAAAGCCCATGAACTCCAATGCCAGCGACGCATCGAAGCTAGGGCCGGCCTGACGTAACCAATTGTTCAAGGCATATTTGGTCCAGCGAATGGCTGTTTGACTGCCATTGGCCAATCGATCGGCCACGTCATAAGCCTTTTTCAAGAGTTCGTCTTCTTCCACTGCCAAAGAAACCAAGCCCATGCGCTCGGCTTCTTCACCACTGACAGGCTCACACAGCAAAAGGTAATACTTGGCCTTGGCCATGCCGCAGAGCAAGGGCCAAATGATGGCAGCGTGGTCGCCGGCGGCCACCCCCAACCGGGTATGGCCGTCCACAATTTTGGCGGTCTTGCTGGCAATGGAAATGTCGGCCAACAAGCCTGCCACCAAACCCGCGCCGACTGCTGGACCGTGCATGGCACTGACGATGGGCTTGTCGCAATTGATGACGTTGTAAACCAGATCGCGCGCTTCTTTCCAAACACGTGTGCGAACGTCAAAGTGATTGGCCATGTCTTCCACCAACGCCAGATCGCCACCCCCAGAAAAACCCAGGCCCTCTCCGCGCAAAACGGCTGCCCGCACACTGTCATCGCGCGACACGTCCCGCCAAATCTCGGCCAATTCCCAGTGCCCTTCATGGCCAGCTGTTGGCAATTTGCCATTACCTCCAGGCCCATCCGCTTTCATTTGAATGTCCAGTACCGTTTGATTGGCACCTCGGCGTGTGATGCGAAGTGTTTGGTATCTGCTGTAGTCGATGTTGTGGGTCATTTGCATTTTCCTTAATCAAAACTGTTTGCAATTGTCCACCAAGTTGTTCAGCGATGCGCCTGTCAATTGATGTGAATCAACAAGCCACTCTTACATTCTGCCTACGATGAATTGAGGTGAAAAATTTCATCAATAGGAGCCCTGTATGAAAAACGAATTACAAACCGAGTCGCTGCGACAATTGTTAGTGGCACAAAAAGTCCAACTGATCGAGAAAATCAAATTGGAAAGAGGTGGCGCAAAAAGTCGCAGCGAAGCCGCTTCAGCCGAGCTGTCTTCTGTCGAGCAATCCCACGCACAAAACATGACCGAAAGGGACACTGCATTTGCCATTCAAGAGCATGATGTTGCAGAACTAGAAGCGGTAGAAATGGCATTAAAAAGAATTGCTTTAGGGGAATACGGTCAATGCCAGCTCTGCGCTGCAGAAATTCCAATCACGCGCTTACTGGCATTCCCTTCAGCCATGCGCTGCATCGGGTGTCAGACGGCAGTAGAAAAAACCGCTGGTTCTGATGCTGCGTGGCATTGAAGTTTGGGGCCACTGAAATTTTCAGTGGCCTCCGAATTGATTCGGAATTTTTTGAATTTAAGCAGCGGCAGGTGAGACTTGCTGGTCGATGGCACCAAAGATACTTTGACCGTCTTTGCCTTTCATTTCAATTCGAATGGTGTCACCAAACTTCATGAATTCCGTGCTGGGCTTGCCATCCAAAATGGTTTCAATGGCCCGTTTTTCGGCAATGCAGCTGTAGCCTTTGGCCCATTCTGGCTTGCCATTGACCTCAACACTCTTGTTGCTCACTGTGCCACTGCCAACGATAGAGCCCGCGCGCACATTGCGCGTTTTGCCCATGTGTGCAATGAGTTGGCCAAAGTGAAAGGTCATTTCAGGACCTGCGTCACACATGCCCACCTTGCGGCCATTCCAAGTCGATTGAAGCGTTAGATGCACACGACCATGGTCCCAGGCATCGCCCAACTCATCCAAAGTGACGGCCACAGGGCTGAAGGCCGTGGCGGGCTTGCTCTGAAAAAATCCAAAACCTTTGGCCAATTCGTTGGGAATGAGATTGCGCAGGCTCACATCGTTGGCAATCATGATCAAGCGAATGCCGTCTAAGGCGTTTTCGGGCGAAACCCCCATGGGCACATCGCCGGTAATGACGGCTATTTCAGCTTCAAAATCAATTCCAAATGCCTCATCGGGGCAAATGACGGGGTCGCAAGGCCCAACAAAATCGTCGCTGCCGCCTTGGTACATCAAGGGGTCGTTGTAAAAACTCTCTGGTACGTCAGATTTGCGTGCGGCGCGGACCAACTCCACATGGTTGAGGTAGGCCGAGCCGTCTGCCCACTGGTACGCTCTAGGCAAGGGCGCCATGCACAGCTTGGGGTCGAACGGAAAAGCATGCCGCGCTTTGCCGGTGTTCAAGGTCTGGTACAAATCTTCCAGTTGCGGTGCTAAAAAGTTCCAATCGTCTAAAACCTGCTGCATGCGGTGGGCAATGCCGGTCGCATAATGAGCTGTGCTGAGATCGCGAGAAACGACGACCAGCTGGCCGTCACGCGATCCATCTTTGTAAGTGGCTAATTTCATAGAGACTCTTTGATTCTTTGCAATGGATTCACATCAGATGTTCAGTTTAACCAATCTGAATCGGGCTCTTCCTGGCCAGCAAAAATTGCTGGCTTTGGGGCTTTTGGTTTTGATGGTACATCTGGGCCTGTTGATGGGCTCGGGCGACAGCCTTTGGCGCTTGAATTCTGAATCACAAAAGTTGGGCCCCTTGCAAACGCGGGTTTTGGCGCCGGCAACGCTCTCGACTGAACCCCCAGCAAAAACCGCCGCGCAAGCCGCCCCAAATACGCAACGCCCAACGCCCAAAGCTCCCGCCGCCCCCGCTCAAGGGGCAGACACAAGCCCTGCTGGTATGTCTGCAATTGCCTCTCCTGCTTTGCCTGAGCCCCCAAAGCCACCCGAACCATTGCCCGCAATGGCACAAGAAGTACTCCCGGCGACAAATGCACCGCCCACCCCAATCGACACTGCGACCGCTTCATCAGAAAAAAGCAGTGAGACGCCGACACCCCAAATACCTCAAGACAAAGCACTGGTTGCGAAAGCGGGATCTTTTCCAGAAAACGTTCAGATCAACTACAAGCTCACAGGCAGGGAACGCGGCCTGGACTACTTTGCTTCTGGCCTCTTGAAGTGGCAAGTCAAACCCGCAGGCAGTACCCCCCGCAACTATGAAGCTGAATTGCGCGTCCGAGCGTTCTTGATCGGGAGTCGAATTTGGCGCAGCCAAGGTGTTTTGGCCGAAGATGGGCTGGTGCCCAAACGCTACAGCGACAGCTGGCGCGGTGAACGTGCCGCTCATTTTGATCCAGAGCAACGCACCATCAGCTTCAGCGGAAACACGCCTAGCTCGCCCTTGCAAGCCGGTGCCCAAGATCAGGTCAGCCTTTTCATCCAAATGGCTGCTGCCGTGACAGCACAAAACTTCAAGAAGGGCACAGAACTGAACATTCAAACTGCCACAGCGCGAGATGCCGTCAACTGGCGGCTGACCTACCAATCCGATGAACCTATTGACGTCAAGGGTGAACGCTTAGAGACACAAAGATGGATTTGTTTACCCCGCGGCAAGTTCGACAGCCAAATCGAAATGTGGTTGTCCCAAAAGCATGGCGGCATGCCGGTGCGCATCAAAATTACCCAAGCCAGTGGCAACTTCATTGACATGGAAATGAACAGCAGCGAAGCACTCAGTGCTTTGACGCCATGATGGTCCGCTGTTAGTTTTTCACAACCCTTGAAAAAATTTCTGACAGCCCCATCTAAATGGCATTCACTTCAGTCAGAATGACACCATGAACTTGTTGTACGAATCCGAATCTTTTGCCGTCATGCACGTGTTGGCCAATGAAACCGGTGAGGCGGCACCCGTCTCGCAAGCGCCTACCCTAGAGCGCCATGGTTTTGAGATTGTCGACAAACGCTCAGGCAAAGAAGTTTATTTAGATGGCTCTTGGGCAGAAATGTTCCAAATGCACATCCAAGCTTGGCAACAAAATACGCCCACCCAAGAGGAAGTTGAAGACACCCTCGAGCGCTACACCGGCTTGGCTCAGCAGCCTGTGGTCGTTCACTGATCTCGAAAAGAGGGATGGGCTTTTGCCCGTTTCTGGCAAACCCGCTTCGTCCCTGCGACAATGGCGGTCATGAATCACGCTTTTATTTTGACCCTTTCCTGCCCCGATCGAACGGGCATCGTCCATGCCGTGTCTGGTTTTTTGCTAGAGCATGGCGGCAACATTGAAGAAGCTGCGCAGTACAACGACCACGCCACTGGTTTATTTTTCATGCGCGTTCAGTTTGCCTGCAGTCAGGTTGGTGAAGCCGATTTGCGCAGCCAATTAGGTACTTTTGCAACGCCTTTCCAAATGACTTGGAATTTGCACAACACCACCCAACCCATGCCAGCGGTGATCATGGTCAGCAAAGAAGGCCACTGCTTGAATGATTTGTTGTTCCGCTGGAAAAGCGGTTTGTTGCCCATCGACATTCGCGCCATTGTGAGTAACCACCGCGAGTTCTACCAACTGGCTGCCAGCTACAACGTGCCCTTTCACCACATTCCCGTCACTGCCGCCAACAAAACCGAGGCTGAAGCCAAGCAGTACGAGATCATTCAATCTGAGGGCGCCGAGTTGGTGGTGTTGGCGCGATACATGCAAATTTTGTCTGATGACCTTTGCCGCAAATTGTCTGGACGGGCCATCAACATTCACCACTCATTCTTGCCCAGTTTCAAAGGCGCCAAGCCTTATTACCAAGCACACGACCGCGGCGTTAAATTGATTGGCGCCACCGCGCACTATGTCACTGCTGATTTGGACGAAGGCCCCATCATTGAACAAGATGTGGCGCGCGTGGATCACTCCAAAACTGTGGAAGATCTCACCACCCAAGGCCGCGATACCGAAAGCCAGGTCTTAGCCCGCGCCGTTAAATGGCACAGCGAACACCGCGTGCTGTTGAATGGCCATAAAACCGTCATCTTCAAATAATTTTGTACCGTCTTTTTTGAAAAGATTGCCATGAATGCACCCACCAACTTAGAAGCCCTGTCTCGCGCCGATCGCCAAGCGCAAGTGGTGCAAGCCTTGCGTGCGGTGCTCCCCGCTCACGCTTTGCTGTACACCTTGGAAGACACAGTGCCTTATGAGTGCGATGGCCTCACGGCTTACCGCGAGCGACCTTTGGTCGTGGCTTTGCCTGAAACCGAGAGCCAAGTGCAAGCTGTCTTGAAAGCTTGCCATGCTTTGAGCGTACCTGTTGTGGCAAGGGGCGCAGGGACTGGTTTGTCGGGGGGTGCCATGCCCCACAAATTGGGGGTCACTTTGTCGATGGCCAAGTTCAATCAAATTCTCAATGTTGACGCTGTTTCTCGCACTGCCGTGGTTCAGTGTGGTGTTCGCAACTTGGCTATTTCTGAAGCTGCCGCCCCGCTTGGCTTGTATTACGCACCCGACCCCTCCAGTCAAATTGCATGCACCATTGGCGGCAATGTGGCAGAGAATTCTGGCGGCGTGCACTGCTTAAAGTATGGGCTTACTTTGCACAATGTGCTCAAGGTCAGGGGCTTCACCATCGAAGGCGATGCCGTCACATTTGGCAGCGATGCTTTGGACACTTCTGGCTTTGATTTGATGTCGGTGTTGATTGGCAGCGAAGGTATGTTGGCCATCACCACCGAAGTCACAGTCAAACTCGTCCCCAAACCCCAACTGGCACGTTGCATCATGGCCAGCTTCGACGACATTCGCAAAGCAGGCGATGCCGTAGCGGCTGTCATTGCTGCAGGCATCATTCCCGCTGGACTGGAAATGATGGACAAACCCATGACCGCTGCGGTTGAGGATTTCGTCCATGCAGGCTATGACCTGAATGCAGAAGCCATTTTGTTGTGCGAAAGCGATGGCACCCCCGAAGAGGTGGAAGAAGAAATTGGCCGTATGAGCGATGTGCTGCGAGGTTGCGGCGCCACTGCCATTGCGGTCAGCAAAGACGAGGCGGAGCGCTTGCGTTTTTGGAGTGGGCGCAAAAACGCCTTCCCCGCCTCTGGCCGCATCAGCCCCGACTACATGTGCATGGACTCCACCATCCCACGCAAGCGCTTGGCCGACATCTTATTGGCCATTGCCGAGATGGAAAAGAAATACCAATTGCGCTGCGCCAACGTGTTTCACGCCGGCGATGGCAACTTGCACCCCCTCATTTTGTTTGATGCCAACGACCCTGATCAGCTTCACCGCTGCGAATTATTTGGTGCAGACATCTTGGAAACCAGCGTGGCCATGGGCGGCACCGTGACGGGCGAGCATGGCGTTGGCATTGAAAAACTCAACAGCATGTGCGTGCAGTTTTCAAATGAGGAAAACTCGCAGATGTTTGCTTTGAAAAAAGCCTTTGACCCCAAGGGCTTGCTCAATCCTGGCAAGGTCATTCCAACCCTCAATCGTTGTGCAGAATACGGCAAGATGTTGGTCCGAGGCGGACAAATTTCACACCCCGATTTACCGCGTTTTTAAGCGCCGATGCGTCTGCAAAACCCAGCCTAGCGCTGGGTTTTTTCATTGTCGTGCGCCAAAAATAGCTGTGCCTACGCGCACGCAGGTACTGCCTTCGGCAATGGCAGCTTCCAAATCACCGGTCATGCCCATCGACAAAGTGTCCACCCTGAGGTCTGCCGCATTCAAACTGTCAAACAAGGCTTTTGCTTCGTGATGAACCTTGCGGGCGGCGTCCTCTGTTTCAGCAGGCTCTGGAATGGTCATGATGCCGCGCAATTGAAGGCGCGGGAGTTTAGCAACAGCCTGAGCCAAGGCCAAAAGTTCACCTGGGGAAACGCCAGATTTGTTGCTTCCGCCATCGACATTGACTTGCAAACAAACTTGCAGAGGCGGCAAATTTGCGGGTCGTTGCGCCGACAAACGTTCGGCAATTTTTAAGCGCTCAATGCTGTGCACCCACGCAAAATTTTCAGCCACCAGCTTGGTTTTATTGCTTTGAATGGGGCCAATGCAATGCCACTCGAGAGGCAAATCTGCCAATGCTGCAATCTTGTCCACGCCCTCTTGAATGTAGTTTTCACCAAACGCCATTTGACCTGCCGCATGCGCTTCTCGCACAGCTTCTGCTGACTTGGTTTTAGAGACCGCCAACAATTTGACGGCATCTGGCGAACGGCCAACCGCCAGACATGCAAGCTCAATTCGCTTGCGAACTTGGACCCAATTGGCTGAAACTGATGTGTTCATAGAACGAGCTTACCAAATTCGCAAATCTGCGTGCGTGAAGGAAATCAATGGACTGGCAAAACATCCTGCGCATGGCGCGAAACATCGGCGCATCGGATGTGCATTTCTCATGCGGAGAAACACCCTGGTTGCGCATCGATGGTCAGATGGTGCGCCTAAGTACCCTTGAGACCCAAGCTTCAACTCCCGCATGGACTCAGGAAGATTTCGTGCCCATTTTGCAATTGCTGCAAGTTGATCCAGGCTCTCACCATGTTGACCTAGGCCTAACTTTGCCAGGCTTGGGCCGCTTTCGGGTCAATGCCTTTCAACAAGCGCGCGGCCCTTCTTTGGCCTTTCGTTTGATTTCAGACAGCATTCCCACCTTGGCTGCCTTGAAGGCCCCTGCTTGCCTCACATCGTGGGCCATGCAACGGGCGGGCCTCATTTTGGTCACCGGACCCACAGGTTGTGGCAAATCAACCCTTTTGGCGGCCCTGTTACAACACATCAACGTCAACCTTGCGGGTCACATTTTGACCTTGGAGGATCCAATTGAATGGCTGCATGAAACCGCGCAATGTTTGATTCAACAACGTGAGTTAGGGCGTGATACACCCGATTTTGAGTCGGGCCTGCGGGCTGCATTGCGCGAAGATCCCGATGTGATTCTGATCGGTGAGCTGCGCGACACCCGCACCATCCGATTGGCCCTCACGGCCGCCGAAACAGGCCATTTGGTCCTTGCAACTTTGCATACAGCCAGCGCCCCGCAGGCCATCGACAGATTGGTCGATGCGTTTCCAGCCAGTGAAAAAGAAGGGGTTCGCAATTTATTTGCCGAAAGTTTGGTGGGCGTGCTGGCACAAACTTTGTGTCCCCAGGCTGGCGACAACGGGCGTGTGGCTGCGCACGAGGTGATGGTCGGGACCAGCGCTGTCCGCAACCTGATTCGAGAGGGCAAAGTGCCGCAACTTTATTCGCAACTTCAAACGGGCCAAGCCGTTGGGATGCAAACCCTCGATCAAAGTCTGATGAAGCTCTTTCGGCAGAAAAAAATAACCCAAGCAACGCTGCTGGAACTCAGCAAATACCCACAAAATCTCAATCTGATGGACAATCCTCCACCTGAACCTGTCCCTCTTTCTTAAAACCGCTTAACTGAAACAAAGACATCATGAGCAGCTTGAACGCAAAAACTTACGACTCGGCCCCTTCACAAAACGTCGCCTTTTTGGGCCTTGGCGTCATGGGCTACCCCATGGCTGGACACTTGGCGCGTGCGGGCCACGCGGTCACGGTTTACAACCGCAGCGCAGCCAAGTCGGCGGCCTGGTGCCAAGAGTTTGCCGACACCAAGCAGCCAGCGCATGCCGACACGCCCCGTGAAGCCGTCAAAAATGCCGACATTATTTTTTGCTGCGTTGGCAACGATGACGATTTGCGCGCTGTGGTTCTGGGTGCCGATGGCGCCTTTGCCGGTATGAAAAAAGGTGCCATCTTGGTTGACCACACCACAGCCTCAGCCAATGTGGCGCGTGAGCTCTATGCTGCCGCCAAAGCGCAAGGCTTGCATTTCATTGACGCGCCTGTTTCTGGCGGTCAAGGTGGTGCACAAAATGGCTTGCTGACGGTCATGTGCGGCGGTGATGCCAACATTTTTGAAATCACCAAACCTGCAGCCATGGCTTTTTCAAGGGCTTACACACTGATGGGCGAATCTGGCGCGGGTCAACTCACCAAAATGGTCAACCAAGTTTGTATCGCTGGCTTGGTGCAGGGCTTGTCTGAAGCCATTGCATTTGGACAGAAAGCAGGCCTTGACATGAATTTGGTGTTGGATGTCATTGGCAAAGGCGCTGCACAAAGCTGGCAAATGGACAACCGCGGCAAAACCATGGTGGCCGACAAATTTGACTTTGGCTTTGCTGTCGATTGGATGCGCAAAGATTTAGGCCTGGTCATGGACGAAGCCAAGCGCAATGGCGCCCGCTTGCCTGTGACCGCCTTGGTCGATCAGTTCTATGCCGACGTTCAGCAAATGGGCGGGAAGCGTTGGGACACTTCCAGCTTGATCAAGCGTTTGGGCTGATCAGATTTTTGGCTGTGCCTGAGGAGACAAGGGCTGAGCGCTGATGCGCTTTAGCTCTTCTTCCGAGATGATTTCAAACACTCGGACCACTTTCACCACGCCACTGACACTGCTGCTGCGCGCAATTTCGGAGGCGCGCTGCGCTTCGCGACTGGTCACACGCCCCATCAAGTAAACCACGCCACGTTCTGTAACCACTTTGAAGGCGTTCGATTGCAGGTCCTTGGCATCGACCAGCAAGGCCTTGACTTGGCCCGTGATGATGGCGTCCTTGGAGCGTTGCGTCAGAGAACTGGCTGGCTCAATGGCCAAATCGTTCACAACAGAACTGACGTTTTCTTGGCTTTTTGCCAATCTTTCGGCGCGCTCTTTTTCGGCTGCTGAACCCACTTCACCGGTCAACAGAACCATGCGGTTGTAACTGGTGACATTGACATGGGCACTGGCACTGAGGTTTTGACGCAAGCCTTGCGCAGTGCGCAATTCAATGCCTTCGTCTTCCAATTGAATACCTGTGGTGCGACGGTCAATGGCCACCAAGCCACTCATGACCGCACTACCCACCACCAAAGGTGCGCAGGCAGACAGGCTACTGAGAACAGCACCCGCAGCCAGAGTTGAAAGCAGCACGCGTTTGTAATTGGTATTCATTTGAAAAGTCCTTTGAAAATCTGTCGGTATTTTATATCTGGGCCGTTTTGAACTTTGTGATAAACCGCAATCGCCTGGCGGATTTATTCCGACACCGCATCGGGGTCACCCATGAGCTGCGCGTCAACACCATCGCACAGGCAATGCAATGCCAGTTGCTGCACCTCACGAATTCTGGCAGCACGGTCGTGGGGGATGCCCACATGCACATCGGTTTCGCGAAGTGCCTTGGCAACCGCACCTCCCCCTTTGCCTGTCAAGGCGATGACACTCATGTCACGCTCATGGGCCGCATGGAGGGCGCGCAAAAGGCCTTCTTCTTCGCCATTGGCCGTGAGCAACAACAAGACATCACCGGCTTGACCCAATGCACGAACTTGCCTGGCCAAGCTGGCATAAGCGGGGTCGCCGAGGCCTTCGTGACGCAAAGCGATGGCGGCCAATTCGGGTCGCTCACGCTCGAATCCACCCACAAACAAGCTGGCGAAATACAGGGCCAAGGCAGCCGAACTGCCTTCACCACAGACCAATACTTTGCCCCCACTGGTGACACATGCCATCAGTGCCTGGACACCCGCGTCCAATGGCTTGGCCAAAGTTTCAGCGGCCTGATATTGCAGGTCGGCACTGTCAATGAAGTGTTGCTGGATGCGCAGGTCTAACATGCACTGAATGATACCCTTAGCCTATGACCTTGGGCCAAGCAATTTAGCAAGCGTCTGCATCAAAAGCCGCCTTCTGCCAATGCAGGCCATGAGCCTCCCAGGCAAGAACATCGAAGCGCGTAGGCGGCAAGGTGCGGTATCGGCACAAAAAGTAGCGTGCTGCAAAAATAATGCGGCGCTGCTTGACTCGACTGACACTGCCCAAAGCACCCCCAAACCGACTCAGTGTGCGCTTCCTGACCTCAACAAACACCACGGTACCGTCAGATTCTTGCAAAATGAGGTCTATTTCGCCACCACCCCGGCCGGGCGTTCGATAATTGCGATGCAGCAAACGCAAGCCCTGTCGTTGTAAAAAATGCAGTGCGTCATCTTCTGCTGCATCGCCCGCTTGTTTGGTGGTTTGCATGCTGCTTCAATTTATGAGACCTAGGAACCCCATTGACGACAACTTCTGAAAATTCTGACAACGCTGCAATGCCTGATGGGGCAGGCTTGGTGCCGTCGTCAAACAATGTGGGCATGTCTGTGTCGTCGGTGTACGGCAAAGCCTTTCAAGCAGCCCGTGAGGCAGTGGGTCCTCAAAACCACCCCGTTAGCACACTGTATGTGGTGGCCACCCCAATTGGCAATCTGTCCGACATTACTTTGCGCGCTTTGTATGTCATTGAAAGGGCCGATACCTTGGCCTGCGAAGACACCCGCCACACGCAACAACTGTTGCGAGCTTATGGTTTAGATCGGAACAACGCACAACTGCTGGCAGTGCATCAGCACAATGAAACCGAAGCGGCCGCACAAGTCATTGCCCGTTTGGCACAAGGCCAACGTGTGGCCTACGTGAGCGATGCAGGCACGCCCGCCATCAGCGATCCCGGCGCGCGTTTGGTAGCAGCCGTGGCAGCAGCAGGTTACAGGGTCATGCCTTTGCCCGGTGCTAGCAGCGTCACCACATTGCTCAGTGCATCAGGCATGACTGGCGAAGGCGGTTTTGTGTTTATGGGCTTCTTGTCGTCCAAAGCCACCGAGCGGCAACGCGCTGTAGAAATACTGAAAGGCGAGTCTCGCGCCGTGGTTTTGCTAGAGGCACCGCACCGCATTGAGGCTTTGGCGCAAGCGCTGTCCAGTTTAGGTTCTCGCCTCATCACTGTGGGCCGTGAGTTGACCAAACAATTTGAAACCGTGCATACCGTCGAAGCACAAAAACTACCCGCTTGGTTTGCCGAAAAAACCGATCATGTGCGCGGAGAATTTGCCTTGGTCATTCACGCTTTAGAAAAGCCCAAGCATGACGGCAACGAGGCTTTGGATGCAGACAGTCTGCGCACCTTGAAATTGTTGTTGGCTGAATTGCCTTTGAAAACCGCAGTGAAACTCACCAGCGACATTACGGGCGCTTCCAAAAATGTGGTTTACGACACAGCGCTTGGTTTAAAAAAGGGTTTGGATTGAACCATGACCTTTGAACGCCATTGACTCAAAGCCGTGGGTTCAACGCTTGCGCAATCCCAACCACATCACAGTTCCCACCACCAAAGCAGCGCCCACCAATTGAATGGGTGCAATGGCTTGACCCAGCAGCGCCCATGCCAAGGTCAAGGCGAACACGGGCTCGACATTCATGATGGCCGAGTTGCCTACCACCCCCAGCCTTGGCAACACCGTGAACATGATGGTGAAGGCCGTGCCATATAAAAAAGTCAACATGCCCAAACCCCACCAACCTGCTGGCGCCTGTGGCATGTGAAAACCACCTTGACTCAGGGCTGCAGCGACTGCCAATACGCCCACCAAAGACATGGTGGAAAAGGTGCGCAAGCGGCCATCTAAATCGGCGGTTTCGTGTTGGGTGTAAACCAGTGCCAAGCCAAAAGTTGCGGAGGCGGCCAAAGCAAACGCCACACCGCTGCCAATTTGAGCCCAATGTTCAGCAGCACCCAAGCCAGACGCTGCGCCCATCACATCGAGCGCCAAAGCCAAGCCCACCAGGATGAGTGGCATGCTCCACAGCACCGCTTTTTCTGGCTGGTGTTTGTAAAGCACACGAGCCCAAAATGCTGTCGACAAAGGGTAGGTATTGAAGGCCAACAAAGCCAACGCAACAGGCAATCGGGCCACAGCAGAATACAAACACACACTTTGTACCGCAATCAACAGCCCAATGATCGGCAAGTATTTTTTGTGTTGCGCCGTGATGCGCAGCGACACTTTTTGTTGCCACAAAATCAAACCGACCACCACTGCCGTGACAACACTTCTAAAGCTGACTGCCGTCACAACATCGACACCATGATTGAAAGCAAAACGAGCCGACACATGGTTAGCGCCCATCATGAAGGCGATGAGCAACAAAGTGGCAAACGCTGTTGTCGACAGGGCTTTGGATTTTTCAGTCATGTGTCATTGTGCGGGATAGAGTCCCCGCACGCTGGCATGTAAGCGACTGAGGCCCAGCAGCGCATCTGTAAAGGGTGTACTGACTTGTGTGAGTTGGCCCAATTCACGCACAGCACTGACCAAGGCATCGAGCTCCACAGACTTACCCGCCTCTACATCTTGGAGCATGGACGTTTTGAATGCGCCCAGCTTCAAAGTGACCGCATGTCGATCCTCTGGCGTTTGTGCGATTGGAATACCAATCTTCTCGCCAACGGACTTGGCTTCCAACATGACGCTTGAAACAAATTGGCGAACCAAATCGTCTTGCATGATGCGGTCTGTGGTGGCACCCGTGATGGCACTGACAGGGTTCACGGTCATATTGCCCCAAAGTTTGAACCACACATCTTTTTGAATTTGAGCCGACGCGCTGGCATTGAAACCTGCTTCTTGTAAATCTGCCACCAACTGTTGCACGCGTGGACTGACCACGCCGTTTTGCGCAGCCGGTTCGCCCAAAATCAAACCTTGTCCAAAGTGATGGCGCACCACGCCTGGCGCATCCAGCGAGCAACTGGCGTGGACCACGCATCCGACCACATGCTGGGGCGGGATGGCTTTGGCAATGAGCCCCTGCGGATCGATGGTGTTGAGCGTCGTGCCTTGCAACTTGCCACCAAAGCCTTGGAAAAACCACCAGGGCACACCGTTCATGGCCGTCATCACCGTGGTGTGGGGGGCCAGCAAAGGCGCGACGCCCTGAGCCACATCCAACATGGCCGGTGCTTTGACCGCCACGATGATCAAATCTTGGGGGCCTAAATCGGCAGGATCTGCAGACACCGTGACATTGGCAGTCAAACGTGCTTCAGGCGCCTGCGCTTGCACGCACTGAAGCCCCTTCTGTTGCAACGCGTCCAAAGTCAGACCCCGCGCAACCACGCTAACTTGATGACCTTTTTGTGCCAAATGCACCCCGATCCATCCGCCGATGGCACCTGCACCGTAAATGCAAACTTTCATAAACGCCAGCTTTCTTCAGGACGCTGAATGCTGCGTTCGACTTGTCGGATGAGCGCATCCAACACATCGGTACCGGCACCATGATTGGGGTTGAACTGCAGTGCGTCACGTGTGCATTTGGCGGCAATGACGTCACTCACAGGAATGACTGCAGAGGGCCCACCCATGCTGAACGTGGCCAATTGAATTTCACATGCGCGTTGCAAGGTCCACAAAATGGCGAACGTTTGAGGCAGCGTAGCGCCCCATGAAAGCAAACCATGGTTGCGCAAAATGACGGCTTGCTTGTTGCCAATGCTGGCCAACAAACGTGGCGCTTCTTCGGCGTGAATGGTGATGCCTTCAAAGTCATGGTAGGCAATCATGTCGTGCAATTGGGCTGTATAAAAATTGGTCTGTTGCAAACCATCCTTGAGGCAAGCCACCGACACACCTGCTGTGGTGTGCGTGTGCATTACACAATGCGCCTCTGGCAAGCTGTCGTGCAAAGCCGCATGAACCGTGAAGCCCGCTGGATTGACAGGATAAGGCGAGCCGTCCAAGACCTTGCCATGCAAATCAATTTTGACCAAGTTACTGGCCGTGACTTCGCTGTAATGCAAACCAAATGGGTTGATCAAAAAATGTTTTTCAGTGCCACTGACCTCGTGCGGTAAGCGCAAGGTGATGTGGTTGTAAATCATTTCGGTCCAGCCCAAGAATGCAAACACGCGGTAGCATGCCGCCAGTTGCACTCGCGCCTCCCATTCCTTGGGATGGACAGCGTGCTGAAGCGAACGAACTGTGGGAAGTTGATGCGTCAACATGATCAATACACCTGTCCACTGGTGGGCAATTCAAGGCCTGCATTGGGTTTGAATTTTTTAACGAGGGCGGCAGTTTGACGGACCAAAATTTGTGTGTCTAAACCGACAGCCACAAACAAAGCGCCCAGTTCTAAATAGTGTTTGGCTTGCGCTTCATCGGAAGTCAAAATGCCGGGTGCCTTTCCTGCTTTCAAGATGCGCGCAATGGCGTTTTCAATGGCAGCCTGCACATCAGGGTGGTTGGGGTTGCCAACATAACCCAAGGACGCTGACAAGTCGGCAGGGCCAATGAACACCCCATCAACGCCTGGCGTGTTGGCAATGGCATCCAGATTTTTCAGGGCTTCGCGTGATTCTGCTTGGACCAACAAACACACTTGCTCGTTGGCCTCTTTGGCATAGTTTGGAAACATGCCCCAGCGTGATGCACGCGCGCCCGCCATACCTCGCACGCCACCTTTGCCATCGTCTTGAGGGTATCGCATGGCTTGCACACACAGCGCCGCTTGCTCTGGTGTGTCCACCATGGGCACCAGTAAAGTTTCAACACCCAAATCCAAATATTGCTTGATGACCACGGTGTCCCCCACTGGCACGCGCGCAATGGCGTGGTTGGCGGGATAGGCCGCAATGGCTTGAAGTTGTTGTTGAATACTTTGCAAATTGTTGGGTGCATGCTCACCATCGACCAGCAACCAATCGAAGCCCGCCATAGCGCACATTTCGGCGCTGTAACTATTGGCAAGTCCTAACCAAAAACCAATTTGCGCTTGTTTTTCTGAGATGGCTTTTTTGAAGCGATTGACAGGCGTTTTCATAGAGCGTCTTTCAGTTGAATTTAAATTGCAAACGGCCTAAGGGGCCATAGTCTGCATCGAACACATCACCCACTTTGGCGGGCACGGGTTTGGTGAAGGAACCAGCCAACACAATTTGTCCGGCCTTCAAATGCTCGCCCCATGGCGCCAGCTTATTGGCCAGCCAAGCGATGCCAACTGCCGGGTGTCCTTGTACACCCGCCGCCAAGCCAGTTTCCTCCACCACCCCATTGAGTTTCAAAATGGCACCACACCATGGCAAGTTGGTGCGCAAGGGGTCTACTTTTTCAGCGCCCACCACAATGCCCGCATTGGCGGCATTGTCACTGATGGTGTCAAACACTTTGCGCATCACTTGGGTGTGGCGGTCAAATTGCTCGATGCGCGAATCGATAATTTCAATTGCGGGGGTTACGTACTCGGTGGCGGCCAATACTTGATCGACTGTCACGTTGGGTCCTTGAAGGTCTTGCTTCAAAACAAAGGCTAACTCGACTTCAACCCTTGGCACCACAAAGTCGGTGTGCGCGATGTCAAGAACTTTGCCTGGCGTGCAGGTGTAAAGCATGTTGTCTAGCAGCGTGCCGTAGTCGGGTTCGTCAATTTGGCTGGCTTGTTGCATGGCACGCGAAGTCAAACCAATTTTGTGGCCAATGATGTGCCGCCCTTGCGCCAACTGCAAAGCCACCCAAGCGCGGCTGACACGATAACCATCTTCGATGGTCATGCCAGGAAAGCGTTTTGAAAAATGCTCGACTTGCTTTCGCGTGATTTGTGCGTTTTGCAATTCAGCCGCTAACTCTGCGATGCGTTGTGTATCAAACATGTTCTGATCTCAAAGGGCTGCAAACAAAGGATGAATGTTGCTGTGCTTGTGGTCAAACACTTCCGGGCCGACATCGATTTGCAACGTAATGCCGATATGCCGCTTCACAAACAGATCGGCAAAATGTTTTTTTGTCACTTCAACCAACATCTCGCCGGCACGTTGCTGTGTCGCCTCACTGCGACCTTTGCCCATGCGCACATTCAAATACACAAAGGCGTAATCTTCGGAGCCACCCTGCGGGTTGTTGTCAAACTGCGCAGCTGTGCGCCCTGCTGTACCGCCATCGGCCACCGCATAGTGGGGTGCCGGATAAGCCAACACACGCGTGCCCCCTGTGGGAAAGACTTGCTTACCTGCCTCATCAACCACCGTGAGCATGGCATCGGCCAAATCACGGCACAAAACTTTCATATTGGTTTCGGCATCCAACTGGCCCGTGTAAAGAATCACCAAATGCGGCATGAGAAAGCTTTCAAAATTTTTTACAAACGACTGGCGCCTGCTGCGAAAACAGCAGAAGGGTCTCTCAAGGTTTGAAGGTTGAGTGTGTTGACGGCAAGGCCCGCTTCGTTTGTGACGGTGCTAATCGGAAACACAACATTGATTTGTCCTGTGCCTGAACTTGGAAAGTAAGGCGTGATAACTTCGGCCTTGCCCCGATACAAATCCCAGCCCAAGACGCCCAGCAACATGGCGGTGTCGTGCATAAAGCCTTCGCCATGGCCTTTCGCTGCGTATTCGGGCAACATGGCACAGAACGTTTTCCAATCACCTTGCTGCCACAACTTCACCACTTGGTGGTCCAGCTGTTCTAGAAAAGGACTCCAAATTTTGTTGGCGTACTCGGGTGCCAATCCATTTTGAGCAAAACGATGCGACAAAGACCCGCTGGCAAAAAATGCAACTTTTCCGTCGTAATGTTGCTCTACGGCCTGCCGCATGGCCCAACCTAGCCGCGCACTTTCGGCCAAAGAATGCACCATGCACAAAGCCGAAACAGAAATGACTTTGTAGTGCCGATCGGCATTCATATAACGCATCGGCACCAAGGTACCGTATTCCAAAGCCAAGCTGGTGTGCTCGTGCGCCAAGGTGGTCACACCTGCGTCATTGCATGCCTTGGCCAAAATGTGACCCAACTCTGGATTGCCGTCATATTCATAGGGCATGTTGCTGATGAAGTGAGGCAGTTCATTGCTGGTGTAGTTGCCTTTGAAATGCGCGGCATTGTTCAAGTGGTATGCCGAATTCACCAGCCAATGCGTATCGAACACCACAATGGTGTCGACGCCAAGTGCACGACAGCGTCTGTCGATTTCGTGATGGCCATCGATGGCCGATTGGCGTGTGCCTTTTTGTGGTCCGTCCAACTCGCTCAAATACATGGACGGCACATGCGTGATTTTTGCAGCGAGTGAAACTTGTCCCATCTTCAAACTCCCCAATGTGGAATGTGATGCGAGCCCATCGACACCGCCACATTTTTAGGCTCACAAAAAACTTCGTAGCTCCATGTGCCCCCCTCACGGCCCGTACCGCTGGCCTTGGTACCCCCAAAGGGTTGGCGCAGATCGCGCACGTTTTGACTGTTGACAAAACACATGCCGGCTTCGACCGCTGCAGCCACACGGTGTGCTCGGCCAATGTTTTCGGTCCACACATAACTGGACAAACCGTATTGAATGTCGTTGGCCAATTCAATCGCGTGGGCTTCGTCACGGAAGGGAATCAAACAAGCCACAGGCCCAAAAATTTCCTCTTGCGCAATCTTCATGCGATTGTCGACATCGGCAAACACCGTGGGCCACACATAGTTGCCTTTTTTAACGCGGTCGGGCAAGTCGGGGGCGTAAGCGGGCTTGTCCAAACCACCACACAACATCGTGGCACCTTCTTTAGGACCCAACTCAATGTAACTCTTCACCTTGGCCAAATGCGCCTGACTGATCATGGGGCCGACGATGGTGCTTTCGTCCAAGGGGTCGCCGACTTGAATGCGCTTGGCGCGCTCTGCGAACTTCTGCACAAAGTCTGCATAGATACTTTGCTGAACCAAGATGCGACTTCCCGCTGTGCAACGCTCGCCGTTGTTGCTGAAGATCATGAACACCGCGGCGTCCAATGCACGCGGCAAATCGGCGTCTTCAAAGATCACGAAGGGTGATTTACCGCCCAGCTCCATGCTGAATTTCTTAAGACCCGCAGTCTGCACAATTCGATTGCCTGTGGCGGTAGAGCCTGTGAAAGAAATGGCACGCACATCGGGATGCGCCACCAATGGCTCACCCGCATCTCGGCCATAGCCGTGAACCAAATTCAAAACGCCAGGCGGCACACCCGCTTCTAAAGCCAACTCACCCAAGCGTGCAGCGGACATGGGCGACAGCTCACTCATCTTCAAAACGGCGGTGTTACCAAAGGCCAAGCAGGGTGCCACTTTCCATGTGGCCGTCATGAATGGCACGTTCCAAGGACTGATCAACGCACACACCCCCACAGGGTGGAACAGTGTGTAATTCAAATGCGTGGGGGTGGGGTAGGTGTGGCCATCCACACGTGTGCACATTTCTGCAAAGTAAGAAAAGTTATCGGCTGCGCGAGGCACCAATTGCTTGCCTGTTTGCGAAATGGTTTGACCACAATCACGCGTTTCTGTTTCAGCAATTTGGGGCACATATTGCGTGATGAGCTCACCCAACTTGCGCATAATTTTGGCGCGCTCAGTGGCAGGTGTGCCGGCCCATTTGGGGAACGCTGCTTTGGCAGAGGCAACAGCTTGGTTCACTTCATCTGCACTGCCAGATGAAACCTCCGCCAAGACTTCTTGCGTGGCGGGATCGCGGGTTTCAAAGGTCTGAGAGCTGGCAACTGCTTTGCCGTCGATCAAATGGTCAATGCGCATTGTTTTTTCCTGTTCTTTCTTTGAGGCTGAAGTCACTCACCCAGCGTGTTGATCAAGTCGCCAACGCCTTCGATGCTGGTCACGATCACATCACCCACATTGCAATTCACCACACCATCGGGTGTGCCTGTCAAAATTAAATCGCCTGGCTGCAGCGTCATGAAAGCGCTGAAGTATTCAATCAAGGTGGGCACATCAAAAATCATGTCGCGCGTATGCCCATGCTGTGTCACCTGGCCATTCACTGTGGTTTGCAAACTCAAATTCATGGGGCCACCAAAAGTTTCATGAATGTCTTTGGCATCGACCAGCCAAGGCCCTATGGGTGTACAGGTATCGCGATTCTTGACGCGGAAATTAGGGCGGTACCAGTTTTCCAAATAATCACGAATGGCGTAATCGTTGGCCACGGTGTACCCAGCGACATGGTCGTAAGCGTTTTCTTTTTTCACGTTCTTTGCCGTGCGGCCAATGACCACGGCCAATTCACATTCGTAGTGCATGTAGGTCACGCTCTGCGGTCGGCGTGTGATGGCCTTGTGACCGATCAAGGACGCTTCGCCTTTGACAAACACCAAGGGTTCCTCGGGTGCTTTGAACGCCAACTCTTTGGCATGGTCGGCATAGTTCAAACCCAGGGCCAAAACGGTTCTGGCTTGTGACACCGGCGCCAAAGGCGGCAGCCAAACTACATCTTCAAACTTCAGCCGTTTGCCTGCCCAAGGGCTGCGTGTCAACAACAACTCGCCCTCAGATTCCACGGCTTCGTGAATGGCGCCAGCCCATGCAATGCGTGCGTGCTTCATGAGGCACCTCCCACGAACTTGTTCAGCAAGGTGTCAAAACCTTCTGCAGAAATTTCCACCACATCACCCACCTTCGCACGTGGCCTTTTGCCATCTGGCAAACAATCGCTTCCGAGCAACAACATGTCACCTTCCTGGAAGGTCATGAATTCTGAAATGTCGGAAAGTAAAGCGTTGGACTTGCGCACGGTATCGGCATAGTTCACACGCTGCACTTCTTGACCATTGACTTTGACTGTCAGCACCAAGGTGTCACTGTTAACCTGCGCAATGCCGCGTGCTTGCCCGCCAACCCCTAAAAATCCATCGACACATTTGAATTTGACCGGTGGGCGGTAATAGCTCTCATGCGGAATAGAAACGTCATTGACCAAAACACATGCAACAGGCTGTGCATCCGCGCCAAAGACCCAAGCCAAATTCGCACCAATGTCCAGTTCTGTGACGCCTGTCGGCAAGGCAATGTTGCCCCCTGAGGGTGTGAATGTGTTGGCAGTTTTGATGAACAGCACTGGCGCTTTGGGGGCGCCTTTGTAGGGCGCTTCGGACATTTGTGGGGCTCTAAATTGCCACTCTTGATGAAAGTTCAGCAGTGCCCCGTACACCGTCCCTTGCGGCCAAAAACGCCTAGGATGGTCTGATGGGTTGGATCGGCTTGGGTGCATCTTCTTCATTCCATTTCATGAACCGCTTCTTCGGCTGGCGATGTCTCCAACTGAATCACGGCGTCTAACAACTGATACAGCTGCGCTAATTTTTGTTTGCCCAATTCGCTTTCCATCCAGGCGTAATGCGCTTCGATGGCTTCCGACAGTTTGGCCACTTTGGACAGGCCCAATGGTGTGGCACGGATGACGGTTCTGCGTGCGTCTTGCGCACAGCGACTGCGTTCAATCAAGCCATCGCGTTCCATGCGCGTGAGGACGCCAGTCAAACTGGGGCCTAGCAAAAAAGCTTCGCGTGCCACGCGACCTGTTTCAACACCTTCTGCGCTTTCAACTCGGTTGGCATGCTCACCCAACACGCGCAAGACACGCCACTGTTGATCCGACAAACCATGCTCCCGCAGGCTTGGCCGAGTGTGCGTCATGACCGCCTCACGAGCTTGCAGCAGCAGGCGAGGCAAGTTGCGATGGACGAAGGTCTGTTTTTTCATACGAATCGAATTTATTTAACATGTTAAATGATTTTTAAAACTTTGCAAAATCGGGTTAACCCGCTTCTTTGTCAAAAAATCATTGCAGGCCAACGCCTTGAGCCTTGGCTAGGGGAATAATTGCGCCATGCAACCCACTTTTTTTGAAACCCACCAGATACGTTTGATCCAAGCGCCTATGGCCGGGTCACAAAATCACCAATTGGCCGCAGCTGTCTTCAAAGCGGGCGGCATGGGTAGCATTCCGGCCGCCATGCTGACGACCGAACAGCTCAAAAACGAGCTGATTGCTTTTCAAAACAACATCGCGACAGGGGCTCGTTCCAACAACTGGAGCGACTCACTGCCTGTCAATGTCAACTTCTTTTGCCACACACCGCCTAAAGCGCAAGCAGAAAAAGAGTTGGCTTGGCGCTCAAAGCTGACCAGCGCCTATCTAGCGCATGGCATCGATCCACAGTCACTTGGTTCTGGACCTGGGCGCGCGCCATTCAGTGAAGAAAGTCTGACGCTGATAGGCCAGTTCAAACCGGCAGTCGTCAGCTTTCACTTTGGTCTGCCCAAAGCGGAGTGGGTGCACCAACTGAAAGCCTGGGGCATCCAAATTTGGTCTTCAGCCACGACCGTGCAAGAAGCCCAATGGCTTGCGCAAAATGGAGCAAACGCCATCATTGCGCAAGGTCTGGAGGCCGGTGGGCATCGGGGCATGTTCCTCACGGAAGATCTGAGCACCCAAGTAGGCACCTTGGCCTTGTTGCCGCAAATGATCAAAGCGGTCCCCTTGCCCATCATTGCAGCAGGCGGCATTTCCAGTGCTGCTGCTGTCAGTGCGGTCAAAGCCTTAGGCGCCAGCGCTGTTCAAGTTGGCACTGCCTTTTTGACAAGCCACGAGGCCAGTACCAGCGCTTTGCACAGAAAAGCCTTGATGTCAGACGCCGCCCAACACACCGCATTGACCAACCTGTTTAGCGGCCGTCCAGCTCGAGGCATTGTGAACAAGTTCATGCAAGACATGGGGCCACTCAATCCCGAAGCACCGGCCTTCCCCTTGGCGACGGCAGCGGTTGCGCCCTTGCGTGCAGCCGCTGAAGCCAAAGGTTTGACCGACTATTCGCCCTTATGGTCTGGCCAAAACGCGTCCGACTGCGAAGCTCTACCTGCAGCCGATATTGCGCACAAACTCTTACAAGGCTGGACATGATGCATCCCATGTCGCTTTTGTCACCGACAGAGTGTTAGGCTTCCAGCATGGCAAAAGATAAAACCATTTTTACGTGCACCGATTGCGGTGGCACTACACCGCGCTGGTTGGGCAAATGCCCAGCTTGTGGCGCGTGGAACACCCTCATTGAAAGCACGGTAGACGCTGGCGGAAACGCCAAAAACCGATATACCAGCCAATTTCAGGCCCTGGCCAAAACATCTGAGCTCACCAAATTGGGCGACATTGAGGCCACGGATGTAGACCGCAGCCCAACCGGCATTGAAGAGCTCGATCGCGCTTTGGGCGGCGGTGTGGTGGAAGGCGGCGTCGTGTTGATTGGCGGTGACCCCGGCATTGGCAAATCCACCTTGCTGCTGCAAGCACTTGATGCGCTCCAGCGCAAAGGCATGAACACGCTGTATGTCACGGGTGAAGAAAGTGGTGCCCAAGTGGCCCTGCGGTCTAGACGTTTGGGCTTGGACCATAGCCAAGTGCAGGTATTGGCCGAAATTCAACTCGAAAAAATTCTGGCCACACTCCAAACTGAGCGGCCCCACATTGCGGTCATTGACTCCATTCAAACGGTTTACTCAGATCAGCTGACGTCCGCCCCCGGCTCGGTGGCACAAGTCAGAGAATGTGCAGCCCACCTCACCAGAGCGGCCAAAGCCACCGGCACCGCCATTGTTTTGGTGGGTCACGTCACCAAAGAAGGCGCTCTGGCCGGTCCGCGAGTTTTAGAACACATGGTCGACACGGTCTTGTACTTTGAAGGCGATACGCACAGCAGCTTCCGGCTGATCAGAGCCATCAAAAACCGCTTTGGAGCGGTTAATGAGATTGGCGTTTTTGCCATGACTGAAAAAGGGCTAAAGGGCGTTTCCAACCCCAGCGCCATCTTTTTATCGCAACATTCAGAGCCTGTGGCGGGCAGTTGCGTCATGGTCACCTTGGAAGGTACACGGCCATTGTTGGTGGAAATTCAAGCCTTGGTTGACAGCGGTGGCCCCAGCCCTCGCAGGCTATCGGTGGGCCTCGAAAGAGACCGTCTGGCCATGCTCTTGGCAGTTTTGCATCGCCATGCAGGGGTGGCCTGTATGGACCAAGATGTCTTCGTCAATGCGGTAGGCGGCGTTCGCATCAGCGAGCCTGCGGCTGACTTGGCAGTGATGTTAGCAATCACTTCATCGCTCAGAGGCAAGCCTTTGCCCAAAGGATTTATTGCCTTTGGCGAGGTCGGCTTGGCCGGCGAAGTCCGGCCCGCACCGCGCGGCCAAGAAAGACTGAAAGAAGCAGCCAAGTTGGGATTTACGGTGGCTGTGGTGCCCAAAGCCAATGCGCCTAAAAAGAATGACAAAAACTTTGAAGGCCTGTCCATTTATCCGGTCGACCGCATCGAGGACGCCATGAACTGCGTCCGAGGACTTTAAGATCGGGGCATGAATTTTTCCAAATTTTTGATCCCGATTGGGGTCGTTCTTTTTGTCGCAGGCGCTTGGCAACAATACCAATGGGCGGGTGTGGCAGTTGCCACAGGCGCGGTGGTGATGTGGATCTTGCTGCACTTTACGCGCATGGTGACCGTGCTAAGTCGCGCCGCAAACCGCCCTGTGGGCCATGTGGGCAGTGCCGTCATGCTGAACGCCAAGCTCAAAAAAGGCGTCAATTTGATGCATGTGATTGCCATGACCAAGTCCTTGGGTGAACGTTTATCGGCAGAAAATGTGCAGCCAGAGGTCTACAAATGGACTGACGAGGGCGCTTCATTTGTCACTTGCACCTTCAAAGATGGCAAGTTAAGCCAGTGGGAGATGACCCGGCCTGAACCGGCGCAAACAGACGCTTCACCAACATCTCTGTGAACTCAGCACATCAACTTAACGGTTGCAGGGCATAAGACCCGTAAAATGGCAACTTTGCGAAACTGGCAACAAAGGACAAAACAATGAGCACCGCTACCCCCTCAATGGAAGACCGCGACGGCAAAATCTGGATGGACGGCAAGATGGTCGAGTGGCGCGATGCCAAGATCCACGTTTTGACGCACACCTTGCACTACGGTTGCGGCGCTTTTGAAGGCGTGCGCGCTTACAAAACTGTCAACGGCACAGCCATCTTTCGCTTGCAAGAGCACACCGACCGACTGTTCAACAGCGCCAAAATTTTGCGCATGAAATTGCCCTTCACCAAAGAAGAAGTGAACGAAGCACAAAAAGCCGTGGTGCGTGAAAACAATTTGGAAAGCGGCTACATCCGTCCTTTGACTTGGATTGGTTCGCAAAAATTAGGCGTTAGCCCCAAAGGCAACACCATTCACCTGATGGTGGCCGCATGGACTTGGGGCGCTTACTTGGGTGAAGAAGGCATGAAGCGCGGTATTCGCGTCAAAACTTCCAGCTTCACGCGCCACCACGTCAACATCACCATGACGCAGGCCAAAGCCGTCAGCAACTACACCAACTCCATCTTGGCCAACATGGAAGCCACCGATGAGGGCTACGACGAAGCTTTGTTGCTCGACACCTCAGGCTTCGTGTCGGAAGGCGCAGGCGAGAACTTGTTCGTCATCAAAGACGGCGTGATTTACACCCCCGACTTGTCGGCAGGCGCATTGAACGGCATTACCCGCAACACCGTCTTCCACATTGCCAAAGATTTGGGTCTGGAAATTGTGCAAAAGCGCATCACGCGCGATGAAATTTACATTTGCGATGAAGCCTTCTTCACCGGCACGGCTGCTGAAGTGACGCCCATTCGCGAACTCGATCGCATCGAAATTGGCGCCGGCAGTCGCGGCCCCATCACAGAAAAAATCCAAACGGCATTCTTTGACATTGTGAATGGCAAGAATCCCAAATACGCGCACTGGTTGACGCGCGTCTAATTAGGAATCCGATCATGAGTCAAGCAGTTGAACTTCTGGCCAAAGACCTGAACCCCCAAGGCGGCGTTTTTTGCCCCAGTCCTAAAGCCGATATGAAAGTCTGGAACACACACCCCAAGGTTTACTTGGATGTGGCGCGTGAAGGCCATGCCAAGTGCCCCTATTGCGGTACGGTTTACCAATTGAAAGCTGGCGAATCCGTCGCTCACGGTCACTGAGTCAACTTGGTTATCCCATGAGCATGCCAACTCTGACGATTGCCGTGCTAACAAAGAACGAAGCACGGGGGATCGAAGCCTGCTTGGCCAGCGCATCCTTTGCAGATCAAGTTTTGGTGGTCGACAGTGGCAGTACCGACAACACAGTTGAGTTAGCTCGAAATGCAGGTGCTGAGGTTTTCCAATATCCTGATTGGCAAGGATTCGCGGTACAGCGAAATCGTTTAATTGCCCATTCACGTGGCGATTACATTTTTTTTCTAGATGCTGACGAACTCATCACGCCGGCATTCAAGGATGAGTTGCAAAAGATCGTCAAATCCAATGAAAAAGCTGTATGGCAAATTCAATGGCGAATGGTGGCATTTGGCAAAGAACTGAAACACTACGTTGCAAGTTCAAAAGTTGAACGCGTCTTCAGGCGTGACATGCTCAAGGAATATGTAGGGGCGGTTCACGAACAAGCCATCTTGCACCAAGACAGTCCTGGCCAAGCCGTTCAACGCAAAATCATCAAGGCAAAGTTATTGCACTTTTCACGACAAACCATTCGAGCCAGCCTTGAAAAATTGACCCAATACGTCATGTTGGGTGCAGTCAAACGCGCTGAAGCTGGCAAATCTGGTGGTGTGATGCGGGGCATCGCCTCGGGTGGCGCCATGTTCTTGAGGCTGTACATTTTTCGCCTAGGATTTATGTGCGGTGGTCCAGGCTTTTTGTATTGTTTATTTGTGGCACTTGAAGCCTTTTTCCGCTATGCGGCCATTCAATACGACAAAGCGGATTTGACTCAAAAAGTGGGTCGCGCTTAAGCTTTAGGCAAGTGCACAACAAAACAAGCACCCGCCGTTTTTCCTGACTGGCACGACACGCTGCCCTTGTGTCGCTCGGCAATGGATTTCACCAACGCAAGTCCTAGCCCCACACTCCCTGATCGCTCACTGGCACCAGGCAATCTAAAAAACGGTTCAAAGATTTTTTCTCGCAAGGCCAAAGGCACACCCGGACCTTTGTCGCAAACTTTGATGATGACTTCCGAGTCGGTCAGCTCGCATTGGAGTTGAACATCTTCAGGGCCTTGAATGGCCCCATACCTTGCGGCATTTTCTAGCAGGTTGCGAATGAGCCTACGGAGCAATTTGCTCACGCCTTGCGTTTCAATGCGCAACACGCCCGGCTGAACTTCCAACACCGCGCCCACACGCGCGCACTCCTCTGCACACAAGCCCATCACGTCGACAGATTCAATGGTGCCCATGTCGGCATCTTCTGAATCGAGCCGGCTGGCCAATAAAATTTCATCAATCAACTGATCCAATTCGTTGATGTTGCGCGCGATTTCTTTTTTGGCGTCGTCACCGTTGTCAGCACGCATGAACTCCAGCCCCATGCGGATCCGTGTCAAAGGCGATCTCAGCTCGTGCGATGCATTGGCCAACAATGATTTTTGTGAGGCTAACAAAAGTTGCTGCGAATGCAAAAGGTGTTGTACACGCTCTGCCGCCGCATTGAATCTTTTTGACAAATCAGCCACTTCGTCTTGCCCGTACTCTGAGACACGAACTGTCAGATCGCCGTTGCCCCAACGCTGGACGCCCTGTTGCAAAGCCTCCAGTCTTTGTGTCAACTTGCGCACAATAGGATAGATGCCAACGGCCACAGCCACCCCCACCAACAGCAGCATCCAAACAAATCCGTAAGGCGGCCTGGCCCACCATGGCGTCAGGTCGCGAGGGCCACGGTTCATGGGGCCTCCTGGTCGCATGTCGTGCCCGGGCCCCATCCCTGGCGGTTTTCTGGGCAACAGCAAATTTAACTTTTGGCCATCGGGCAAAGTGACATCAAATGTGACGCCAACCCCGCGCTGCAATTGACCAGGAACCGACTGAATGATCTGCCCCTGTTCATTGCGAATTTGAAGCTCGCGTAAGCCTTGCGAGCCACTTTGTACCGCTTGCTCCACCGACAAGCTCCAAGCAAATCCCACCAACAGCATGAGCACCGCAACGCCCAAAACAACTGCCAACCAAATTCTCAAATACAAATGTTTAGCAACAGGTGCAAACCAAGACATGATGCTTCTTCACTTTTGTTGTTTGGCAAAAACATAACCGACACCGCGCACAGTCAAGATGCGCTCGGGGGCTTTGTGATCGTCTTCAATGGCCATGCGAATCCGTCCCATGTGAACGTCAATCGATCGATCGAAGGCTTCCAATTCTCGGCCACGCACGGCCTCCATAATTTGATCGCGCGTCAACACACGGCCTGCGCGTTCAGCAATGGCAACCAACAAATCAAACTGGTATGAAGTTAAGTCGCATAGCCTGCCATTGACCGAGACTGTGCGTGAATCTCTGTCTATTTCTAAACTGCCAAAAACCAGTTTGCTCTGCGTGTCAGTGTGGGCACTCGATTTGCGGCGCAAGATGGCTTTGATGCGCGCTAGCAATTCTCTGGGCTCAAATGGCTTGGGCACATAGTCATCTGCACCTAACTCAAGGCCCACGATGCGGTCCATGGGATCGCCTTTGGCTGTCAACATCAAAATGGCGGTTTGTCCTTGAGGGTTGGGCAAGGCCCTGACTTTTTGGCAAACCTGCAAACCATCGAAGTCTGGCAGCATCAAATCCAAAATGATCAAATCAATCGCATGTTTTTGCAGGTGGGCTAGACCCGTGGCACCATCACCGCAATGCGCAAAGCCATAGCCAGATTGGCGCAGGTAGTCACCGACCATCAGCGCCAAGCGATCGTCGTCTTCAATCATCAAAATTTGTACTGTCATGCCCTGCCAACAAATGGGTCGTAATTGCGACACCCCACATGATGCGCCTAGATGGCGCGCATCCTGTCCTATTCTGTTGAAGTCTTCGTAAAGTTTCGTAAATTGGGTCAGGGCGGCGGGCTCTGTTTGGCTTGAAAGCGCCACGCCAGCGCCACCAAAACTAACACTGGCA
>JACCDL010427875.1_pt1 | contig 39352 bp, 48 predicted proteins | sample 7441931 | NCBI WGS metagenome assembly JACCDL01 (sample SAMN15323437, study PRJNA562643) | freshwater metagenome | isolation source: river surface water | place: USA:Blue River Watershed | collected 2017-08-16
CTTATATCTACGATCAGGATTACCAAGAGAAACATCAGGAATAGACCCCCCACTACTAATAAACTTACTGGTATCTGGATTACCATCTATATCTAAGGGGAACTCTTTAAGAGGAACTGCACTTAATATTAAAGTAGGTCCTGTTGTACTTACATTACTAAATCCTGTTTTAGAGTAATCCCATACTCTAAACCTAGCTGGTCTCTTTTCTATATCTATACTTGTGATTCCACCTATTTCCTCATATTCACTATTAGATACTGTACCTACTACTCTACCCTTATTCTTATTTTTTAATGTACCATTAGCTAAGAAATAAGCACTCATAGTCTGTTCAGGATATATACGACTATATACACTATCTAACCATAAAGGTCTCCATTTAGGATATACTGTTTCTATAATAGTAAGAAAGGCTAATCTTCTTGATACTCTATATGAGTAAAGAACTATATCATCTATCTGATTATTGATAAGAGCTTTTTGATCATTTGCAATAGCAGCTATCTGATCTATATCTAAAGCTGTACCATTAACATAACCATCACCGTCAATACTACCACTAGAAACCATAGGATCACTATACACTAAACCTAAATCAGTTGAAGACCTCAATAACTCTAAAGCTACATATCTATTCTTTAAAACACCTGTTAAGTTATCTACTACACCATCAGCTACATTATAATCAGCATAATCTAAATCATACTTTAATTGCCCATCTTGATCTCCCACTAAATGACCTGATAAGTTCTCTAAAATATTAACTAGGCTGTGATAAAATAAGAGTTTATTTCTAGCTATAATGTCTTTAGCTAGTCCGTCATATAAACCTAAAGACCTACCTTTCTTAGTAGTACTTTTAGTTCTACGACCACTTGTATTACCAGGAACAAGTTCACTAGAAATTTCCCCCTCATATGCTGTTTCAGATACTATTCTGACTGCAAATTGATCTGGCTCTTGTATCACCGCTTTAGCTAATAATTGTTTATCCTCATATGGACAAGCGATTACATTTACATATACTGCTTTATAAGTAGGAAATGTTAAAACACCATCTATAATTCTAGGATACAATAAGCTAAGTCTACTATGTAAGAAATAATAACTCACATTAGGTTGTACTTTATATGTCAATAATCTGACTTCACCTGTAGATTCTACAATATTATAATCTACTCCCTTTGTTAATTCTTTACCTACACCATTAGTGTATCTAATCACTTTTGCATCATAATCTGTTATATAAGGACCCTTACCAAATAAAGTAGTTTCTCCTTCTGTATATATAGGTCTAACAGATACTAAAATACTTGTAATAGAACTATAGGGTTTAAGTTTATCTGTAATAGTTACAATAGACTTGGTTTTATCTTCATTAAGTTCTACTGTATCTACCCTATAATAATCAACACTATTTATATAAAGTAGTGAACCTTTATATAGAACATCTCTTAAATCTCCGTTTATAACAATTTCGGTAGATTTAGGTTTAGCATCGATAGTATGAGTAATACCACTAAGAGTAGATAAAGACACAAATATGTTATTATTAGATAAGACACCTAGAGCTGTGGTTTCATTATTAGCTTTAGCACCACAATTATCACTAGCTCCACTTGTAAAAGTAATCGTTGTGATATTTGTATATAGTCCATAACTTACACTAGCTACTTTAAAAATTAAATTAGGTACATATATAATACTACCTACACTTACTACATCAGTACAATTACCATATATCTTTAAAGATGTAGAGTCTTTTAAAACTTGATATAAAGGTACAAACATAGGGTCAGCTGTTCTACAAGTTCTTTCACCCCCTAATGTTTGTTTTACACTATATGTAATATAGATAGGTACATAATTACCATTAGCATCTAAATCAGGAAGTTTAGGTAAAGTTATAGTCTTAGCTGTAAAATCTATACTTGCTGTTGCAGAACCATTATACCCCAATAAACTAGACCCTACAAACACAGAAGGTGTTATAGATGAGTCAGTTTCATAGTTATTACTATTAAATGTATAGATTAAAGGGTCTGCTTCTGTAGCTGTAGCCACCTCTTTATTTACACTAAACAGAATAGTTTCATATGTAGGGTTTTCTCCACCTACAAAAGTAAAACTATAATCTTTAGGAAAATAAGACACTTCTACATATATACCAGCATCTAATGGTTTTAAAAAGCTGATCCCACCATCACTAGGTTGTATTACATATTCGCTTGTAGGTACTTCTTCAGTTAAATAGGTAGGCTTCTCATTATTAGGGTAAGTCTCACTATCATCTATAAGACTAATTTCTACTGTTGTAGGGTCATTCACAGGTAAAGGTAAATAATAAACCTCATCTGTTTCATCTACGGTAGCTATAAAGGTAATTTCACCATCTATACCTATTGTAAAGTCTGTTGTTATCTCTAGTAAATTAGCACCTACTTTTAATTGATAACTCTCAGCTATAACTCTAGAGTCTGTTATATCTACATATAGAGTTTCACTAGCTATACCTACATAAATAGGAGATAAGATAGTAATATTTATTTCTGTATGATCTTCTAGTCTAGCTTTAATTTTAGATGTTTTAGTTTTAGGTAAAAGTTCTCTTACGGTATTTACAACTTTATGTAATTTATAGACAATAACAAAATCTCTAGTGTTATCTAGGCTTATAAAGCATTCATCATTTAAAAGAGTATGGTCAGGTTCTGAATATCCTTTATATGCTTTCCATGATGTATCTGTAGCTGTGCCTGATAAAGTTAGTTCTTCATTATCTACATTTAGAACTTTAAAGAATTGTTGATTAGAGTAAATCCAATCATTCTCTTGAATCACATCAGAAGGGCTCTCTAAAGTGTATTTATCACCTAGTATGGTAGCTCTAAAGCCTTCTTCTATTAAACCCCCTAATTTTGTAAATAAACGAGCTGTCCCAGCATTTGTATTAACATCAAAATCAGTACCTTCTACAAGAACTTGTTTAATACCCCCTTGAGATACAGTAATAGAAGTAGTGTTAGGTAAAACACCTGGAGTTAAAGGTAAAATACTTGAAGGTTCTAGAATCTTACTGACGGTACTATTCTTCTTAATAAAGGTAATACGGTTTTCTTCTAAGTAATATTTAACATCTTCATCAGGTACTAGACTTCTACTACCTACTCTAAAAAACTTATTAGTGCCATAACCTTTATAATCTATTCTAGGTTTAAAATCTATATTGAGAGTAGGAGATACAGAAAGTTTATCTGATATGGTTTCATTTTCTAATAAAACGGTTTCATTAAAGTCATATGCACCCTTTTTAGTTCTTCGATCTAATTCTATCATAAGACCAGTACTATAAGCATAACCACTACTTGTGATAGTGTTAGGGACAAGACCTAAATCTTGTAATATAGAAACATCAGAATTTGATGAAACAGAAACATTTAGGGCACCAGATAATTTTATATACCCATTTTCACTTGTTATACCTGTAATACCAACAAACAGATCAGAAACATTTTGGTTAGTATTTTTGGATAAAGATATATTATGGGTAACACCATCTATAATAACTGTGAGAGTACCGTTTTGGGTAATATCAAAAGGTTCTTGTAAGTTACTATATAGTATAGGTTTAGGACACCATGTTTTTAAAGGAACTGTGGTCTGTACAAATTTAAGACTTAACCCAAATTCTGAGAATAATACCTTTAAGGAAGGGTTTATAGTGATTGTAAATAAATCAGAAGATGGGACTAAACTTAAGTATCCTCTATATTTTCTAATTCTATCTGGTATTCTTGAAGGATAATTAACTTTACCGACTCTTATTACATGACCCCATTCACTTACTATAAAGTTATATCTATTTTCGAGTCCAGTTATATAACCTGTACCACTTGGTCTTACACCTGTTGGGTCACCATCATCTAAACCACTACCATCATCTATTTTATCTACACCTGCTTGAGTTATACTTTTATAGGGTACATTAGATAATGTACTATTTAAGTACACTCCTTCTATAAAACTTATAGGTCTTAGAGTCAGAACTACACCTTCAAAAATAAGAAATAAATCATTAGGATTATAAACGAAGACTTGACCTATAGATTTAATAATATAAGCACTTGTACTGTCGATAGATACGGGTAAATCTAAAACTGAGTCAATAAAATATACATTAAGATACCTTTGTTGACTCAGTTTTAGTAAAGGTACTTCATATTCTTTTAAGATTGGGTTAATATAATAACTAGTATATTTATATGCTGCAGCAATATATATCTTTGTATATATACTAATAATACCAGTATTACTGATACCTAAAGACATATTATAAAACCAAATAGCTTGACCCAAATCGGAACTGATTAAAGATGGATTTAGTTTTATAGAAAAATCATCTAAACCATATAAGCTATCATACATAGACCAATCATCTGTATAATCATTTATAGATTGTACTACTAAAGTAGTTTTAAAAGCACTAGCATTATCTAAATCATTACCTATACGGATAATTTTAATAACATCATTTAGATCACCTGTAACACCTTTAGGTACTTTAATGAGTCCATCTTTAACAGAATCTACTTTAGAAACAGAACCACCTTTTAACAATTCCCATTTAACACCTTTATATTCAAATCTCTTTTTATACTTATCATTACGAGTCCACCAAAATTTAGGTTCTTCTAAGATACATATCATCTCGTTTAAATTAGCTTTAGAAACCACTTTATTCGGTTCTTTAAAAAAGGTATCTGGGATGTCAGTAGTTATGTCTTTAATAGCATCATAGGTATTTATTTCATAAGTGTAATAACCTTCATCATCAGGGGTGTTAGAGATTTTAGTTAAAGAGTATGTTTTAGTATAACCATTAGACCAAGCTATTCTTGAATTATTAGCTGATATGAGTAGATATTCAGTTTCATTTTCCCCAAAGCATAAAGTACCTGCTTTATAAGCAGTTCTATCTACAATAATTCTATGGGGCAAGCTAGTTGTAGGTGCATTACCCTCTGCACTACGGGCATCTAAAATGATCATCTTATTTTATCTCCATCATATAATATAGCTTGAACACTATACCATAAAGGCTTTTATTTATGAATAAACAAATGATAAAGCAAATTGAAGCTGCAGGAGATAACGAATCTTTAATCGAAACTGTTTACAGAAATGAAATTAGAGATTGTTTTGAAGGTGAATGGTCTAAACCCCACCAATGTGATGGTTTATTTACCATGAAAGACGGTTATCGTATTTTATTAGAAGCTAAAGCTGATTGCACTTTTCTATATAGAGAAAACATTGCTGCTGTTTTACAACAAGTTCTCTTTTACTTACAGAAATTTCAGGATAAACCCGATTTAGTATTTATTGCAGAAAAAAACACTTGTGTTATGTTTCCTGTAAACATCTTCCTACCTTTATTAATGTATAAAGACATTAAATGGAATGAAGCTCCTTCCGATCATTTTAAAAAAGAAGGTGTTCTTTATCAAGAACTTATTCCACTTATCAAAAAGCACCTTTATTTTGTCTTTGAAATAGACAAAGACCCTTTCGGTGATGTAGTTTGTATGATTAAAGATTATATGGCAGGTTTAGATAGTAAAAAGCATATCTTTAATTATTTGTTTGAAAACATTCTAGGAAGACCATTATCTACTTTGAAAGATTTAGACTTTGTATCTGATAAAGCAGAATTATTTAAAAGTTTTTTAAAAGGGCAGTCTGTTTTAAAAGCAGATGATAAATTATTTCAATTTACTCGTAAGTGTGATTTTGCATATTTAGGTCCTAATAAAGTCTATACCTATCAAAATTACAATTTTGACTTATTTGATAAGTATGTTTTAAGTTTAGATTATGGTGATTTAGAATTAAAAGAGATGTATAAGTGGTGGTTAAAGAATATCTTTAAATCAGAAGAGAATAAAGTAGAGTATCGGTCTTTATTTAGGAAAGTCATTTTAGAGGAAGATATTGTATTGGGTCAGAATAAGTTAGATGGAATAGAAATAGATATTAAGGCATATCATCAGTTTTTTGTATGGTTTTACAAGTGTCCTAGACTAGATTACAGACAGAAACTCCAGAAGCAGGTGCCGGTGGTACAATAGGGGCACCTGCAATAAATCCTGTACCTGTTGCAGATAAGAATAAGTTAGAGATACCTAAAGCATAACTATTAACGATATTAGGTAAAGGTTGCATAGCAAAAGAATTAAAAGTAGAATTTAAGATAGAGAGAAGAGCTGGGTAAGGGGCAATAGTAGTGGTAATAACTGAAGCACCATTAGAAACAATGGGGGAAGCACCTGTATATGTATAAGGTACGGAACTTAGACCTAGAGCAATAGCTTGAGAGATAAGAAGGACATCGGGACCAACATTACCATTAGCATTAAAAGCGGATGTAATAATAGCAGTGTTAGGTAATATAAAGAGAGTACCTGTGACAACACCTACACCTGCACTACCTGTATCAAAGCTATTTATTTTAACAGTAGATAGAAGCCAAGAAGAAACAGCAATACCTAAGACTTGAGTGGTTTTTATCCAATCTGTACCTGTAAGTGGTGCGGAAGATAAAATAGAATTAGAAATTATAGGTGGTGTTATCATAAGTAACCTTTTTCATATAATAAAGAACAAGATGTTTGTATAATACAAACAAACTAACAAAAGGAAATTGATATGTTAATCAAAACAAACTCTTTTGAATTAAGAGCAGATTCCATAAAACTAAAAGGGATGCCTAAAATCCAAATTGGTGAATATAGTCTTAATACACATCTAACATTAAAGATGTTAGAAGAAGATACTATTTTTATTGTTGTTCCAAACAGTACAGGAAATTTAACCATTTCTTCAAAAGAAGATACAAAATCATTCTTCTTAGGCAAGAATGAACCTGCCGATTTAACTCTCAAAGGTAATTCTTTATACTTAGGTACTAAAGATGACAATTTTAATTTCACAGTTTCTTCTGATATGAAGATTTCCTTTAAGGCATCTTCTAAAAAGATAGACACTACATCATCTGATATTTCTGCTAAGATTTTAGCATTTGCCAAGACACCTAAAACAAGATATGAATTGTTTGAACATATCTTAACACCCGATATGTATCATCATTTTGCATATGGCAATTCAAATAACAGAAGCCGATTGTATCAAAAGTATTTATGGTCATTGGTAGATGCAGGTAAATTAAAAATGGTAGGTACTACTAACCGTAGATATGCAAATTTGTTTCAAACAGTTTAGTTTTTTGTTTATTCTACTCCTAATATAAACAAAAAGGAGTATTTATGTTTAATTCTTTAAGAAGAAGAGCAAGTAGTGATTTAGAAAACCATGAGTTTTTTAAAGTATTTGGGGAACTAAGTTCAATTTGGAGACTAAAATTCACATCTAGAATTGAACCTTCTAAAGTCCTATCTATAATTGATAGGCTTGAAGTAGCTTTTTTAGATCTGAAAAATGTTTTAACTCGACTTGGGGTAAAGTTAGATTCTCCACTAATGAAACCTCCAACAGAAGTTATATATATAAGAAAAGTTGAGAACCTTATTTTCTTTACAAGAGATGCTTTTATAGCCATTGAAAACGAAAATGTTTCTTTAGCTTCACAGAACTCTACAGCTGCAAATTCAGTGTATGATACAGTGTTAGTGTTAACACCTTGGTTTAAAAATTTTCTTAAAGAGAATACAGGTAAAGATGTTTTGAGAGAAACTTTACTAAGTATCAATCAAGATGAAAATGAAACAGAAAGACTTTTAAAAGAAGAACAAGATTCATGGAATAGAATGAGAGATAATCTCATTCTGGAAACAGAACCTCCAAAAAGAACTCCTTCCGTAAGAAAGACCCCAACACCTAAGATTGCCCCTGTAAAAAAGACACCAACACCTAAGACTGTCCCTGTAAGAAAAACCCCAACACCTAAGACACCTTCAGCAAAACTCACTACACCTAGAAAAGCACCAATTAAACTTACTGCTCTAGAATTGGCTATTGAAAATGAATTTTCACATCTCAATTCATACTTAGATTTCAATAATCTTACACAACCAGAATTGATGGAATTTGTACTTAGAATGAAACCATCTATGGACAAAGTGGTTAGAAATGATGAATATGCAGTTTATGATAAGAAAATGAAACCTTCTGTAAGTAAGTCTGGGTTATTACCTGTGACACTTATTAATCAATTCACAAAAACTTTAAAGAACTTAAACACTTTGTATGATTTAGGTGATTTAGAACCTATCGAATTGATTACATCTATTGAGGTACTATTGCCAATATTTAATAAAGTACCTGCTTTCAAAACTACAGATAAGAAAGCTATGTGGTTGGGGTATTAAAAGATTTAACCCATTCATGTTCTGTACCTAGACCACAACAATATTTACTATCTTCTAAAGTCCATTGTGTTCTAGCAACACCTCTTTTAGATTTAAGAGCTTTCTCAGCTTTCATAGCGATAGACCTATTAGGGTAAGTACCATAAACAGCTTTAGGTATCCAAGGTCTATATTGGGAAGTATATTTACCCCCACCTATAATTTCACCATTATGTTGTCTTAATCGTCTTTGGTAATCAGTAGTGCAACCTACATAATAGAAACCTGGTAATTCTTTACCCCATTTATTAAATCTTTTTTGTTGGGATTGTAATACATAAACATACCACATTATCTTTTCTCCTATAATGTATAGATATACAAGAAAGGATTTCTTATGACAACAAAAAATGAAGCATTATATACACATCTGTTTAATCTAAGACAGATGATTCATTCTATTATGGAATATGACAAGTGTTGGTCTTTACAATATGCAGTAAAGCTAAATATGATTACTCACTTAAATGTGTTTATGGATCAGTTATATAAACAAGAGAATTTATCTTTTGTAGAGATTACATTTGAGGGGGATACTATAACAACAAAACCTACATTACTAGATATAGTGAATCTTAAAGGTCAAGTTCGTTCAGTTTGTCAATTTCTCAAAGATTTATCTGTGTTAGACAATAATTTTAAGTTAGTATCAGATAGTTTAAATGGTCTTATTGCACATATAGATTATTTTAGTGTAGATTTAAAAGATATTCTTTAAATACTGTTTTATTTAAATCTCTAATAAGAACTAAGAATTTACCCATATCAAGATCAATTACATCCCGAGCAATAACTTTTCTAAAGTAAGGGTCTGTAGAAAGTACATAACTGTAATAACCTACAGCTACTTCTTTATCTACTCCATAATACTTATTTTTTTCTTGTTGTGGTTTAAGTTTCATATATACTTTTGAAGGTAAGGGTTCATACATATGCTCATCTGAGAAAGTTCCCTTAAAAAACTGAGGTGAATCAGGATATTCTATTTCTAGCACAACATTATTTTCTTCTACATTGGGGTTATTTGTAAGAGTAATTTGAATGCCGGGGTAGTAATCAGGTGCTCTCTTTTGGAGTCTTTTAATAAAATCTAGCATTTCTGGGTCAACAGCTTTATAAAAAAAACCTGCTAATCTTGATTCTAATCTAGCAATTCTAGATTCTAAAGATGCAATTTTATTTAATCTCATTTTTTAAGTCCTTTGGTTTTATTTATATAAGACCCTTATATTAAGAGATTATTAAATACTTTTACAATACTCTGCTATTTCACCTAATGTACCAATATCTACTTTCTTATAGATAAAATCTGTCATTCTATCAATAAGAGAACCACCTTTATACTCCCCTAATTTAGGAATATTTCCATTATGAGATAAAACTACTAAATCTCTTATTAAAATTTCATCTATATAAGCATTAAGGACAGCTAAACCTTTAGTGTTTTTAAATTCTACTCGTATTTGATGAGTGGTTTTAGTTTTTGAAGAATCTATACTTGGTAATAAGACAATAGAATAAACATCTATATCTTTTGTGGTATTAAAGATTTTTTCAAATAATCTTCTTTGGTCTTGTGTATTCATAAGTATCTCCATAAAGGAAAAGAAATGATAAATAGAATAGGTATCTGTAATACTATACAAGCATATGACTCTAAAAATACTTTACCCCGTATATTAAAAAATCAATTAGGTGCAAACCTTTTAAAGACATCTAATGAAATACACCCCCCAAATATAGAAATTGTTAAAGTAGATTTTAAAGTAGGTTATACTATGTATAACTTAACTCTCTCTTATAAAAGTAAATCAATTACAAATATCGTATTAGAGTACAATGGTAATAAATCTGAGTACTCTTCTATAAATGAAACACTAAGGGCAATCAAACATGAAAGCTGATTATATAGGTTGGAAAACTGCCTATGACTTAAAATCTCAGGGAATGTCATGGATTGAAGTAGGGTCCGCATTAGGTATAAGTGATAGAAATGCTCGAAGGAAAGCATATAGATGGGAAGTTTTGAACAACTTACCTAAACCAAAAAACCATAATCTAGTAGAGTATGCGAACACCCTCGCAAAATTAGGTATGAAACATAAAGATATTGCTAGACTCTTAGGTATCCCTTATAGAACTCTAAGAGATTGGTTTTATAAATTAAGAGATAATAAAGGTATCTTAACACCTAATAGTCGTGTAGATAGACGATTAGTTGCTTTTGAATTAAGAGAAAATGGACTTAAATGGTCTGAAGTAGCTATTATGTCAGGATATAAGAATGCAGATAGCTGTAGAATGAGTGTAAAATCTTTTATTAAACAACATACATCCATACCCTAAACTTAGTACCTTTATCATTCTCTTCTGTTAATTCATCTTGCTCTAAATCTAATTCTAATTTAGGACTTGGCAATCTAACTCCATTTTTACCTGTGTCTTCTACCTCAATTTCACTCTTCTCATTTTTAAACATCAGATAAGCATAAGGTAACTGATATATTTCACTTAGTTTATTACAAAATAAGATAGCTTGATACCACCCTCCTGATAAAGATAATTCCCATTCTAAATCGTGGTAATCACCTAAAATTTTTTTGTATTGTTCATCTGTAATAAAGTCGGTAATGACAAAATTGTTAATTCGAGTTGTATTAAACATAGCAACCTCATATAATATGTATAGTCTGTTTAAGGAGATTATACATGATATTGAAACCTTTTTTTAGTTATTTTGGTAGTAAATACTTCTTAGCTAAACATTATCCTAGACCACAACATGATGTACTCATAGAACCTTTTGCAGGATCAGCTTGTTATTCTCTACATTATCCCCATAAAAAAGTTAATCTTGTAGATAAATATGATGTGATTTGTAGTATATGGGACTATCTTATAAAGGTATCTTCTAAAGAGATATTAGATTTACCTTTACTAGCTGAAGGTGAAACCTTAGATGATTATCCTGATATATGTAGTGAAGCTAAAAATTTAATAGGGTTTTGGCTAGCTAAAGCTAGGACTGTACCTACAAGTAAAATGTCCTCATATTCAGCTGAGAGATTTGATCTAGATAGCGCTGATTCATGGAATCCTGCTACTAAAAGAAGAATAGCTAGACAAGTACAACATATTCGTCATTGGACTATTAAACAAGATTCTTATGAGAATATAGATAATGATTCAGCTACATGGTTCATCGACCCACCATATGAAACTGAGGGTAAGTCATATAAAGAGTCAAGTAAGAATATAGACTATACTCATTTAGGTGAGTGGTGTAAGAATAGGGAGGGTCAAGTAATAGTATGTGAAACGAATAAGGCTAAATGGTTAGATTTTGAACCCTTAAAAGTCATATTGAATAGTGGACGGGGTAGAACTGAAGAGGTGGTATGGTTAAATGATAATAATATAAGACAGAGAACTTTATTTTAGTTATTATCGAGCCATTTTATCAAAAACTTTTGCTGCGGTTACGATTTCTTTGGCGAGTTCTCGAACATGAATTTCTTTACCTGTCCACCATTCTGTGGTGAAAGTTTCTGTTCTTGGCATTTCATATGGGAACATTGATTCAAGTGCCCCAGATTTGCTTAATGTAACAGAAATTTGTGTTGGACTAATGACTCTAATCATACTAAGCTTGACACTTGTACCCATAATAAAACCGCCGTCATAAGCAATAGCTAATCCTTCTACTTGTTGACTCAAATCGCCTACGCCTAAATCGTTTTTTAGACGAATAACCAACTGGGAAAGAGCATGGATCGTGAATTTGGGATCGGCTCCCATTTCTTCTCCATATGCTCTTTTAGAAATACGGTTTTCGAGTCTAGCAATTCTAGCTTCGAGAGATGCTAATTTATTATCAGCTGCTGAACGGTAAAACATTTTTGTTTCTCCTTGTTAGTATGGTATATAACTATATAAATTTTGGTTATAAAAAAACTATTAGAAATTCTAAATCAAAAGATTACAGAAGATCAAACATCATTGCTTTTTGTTTAATTGCACGAGCTAAACCCATAGCATGGATTTCTGACATGGAATTCCATTGCATAATGAAAGATTTAGATTCTGTGTTTCTCCCAAATCCTCTTGTAAGTCTGACTTTGATATTTGTACCATCGATATCTGTAATCATATTTAGTGCTACACCATCGGTATCTTCAATTACAGATTGATCAAATTCAATGGAATTTCCTTCTGAAATCCAGTGTCTTTCAAGATTTGGAATACCCAAATCGCTACCTAGACGATGAATGAGATTACCTCTCCCGCTTGTGAGATATTCGATTGTGCCCCCACGAGGACCCCCAGCTGCTCTTTTAGAGATACGGTTTTCGAGTCTAGCAATTCTAGCTTCGAGAGATGCTAACTTATGGTCAGCTGCTGAACGGTAAAACATTTTTGTTACTCCTTGTTAGTATAATATATAACTATATAAATTTTGGTTATAAAAAAACTATAATATATAGATATAACTTCACAAGGAGATACTATGAGTTATATCGAACAAATTAAAGCAGAACATGAAACAATTTCTGCTAAATACAAAGAAATAGATAAGGAATGTGATGCCCTTTACAAAAAACTTTATGATTTAAGAAATGCTGTAAATGTTTTTGAAGGTGTAAGTAAGCACCTTAAAGTGATTTCAGAATCAAACACATCTAATCCTGAAGTACTTGCTTTAAAAGCTGATGTAGCTAAAACATTAGATTCTTTGACTCTTCAAAGAGGTCTAATAGAGAGTCAATACAACTCTCTCACTAGAGAGAGAAATACTTATAGTGATAAGAACTATTTGCTACAAGATAAGTTAAAGGTGTCTGAGAAAATAGGTGTTACATCTGATATTATTGAAATCCTATCTCAAGCTACAAGTTCTTTCGGAAGAAGTAGAGATTATATTTATCATGATGGTAAATCTGCCCATCAATATAAGTGGGAAACACCTTCTAATTTTGAAACAAAATTTATTGATTTTGAATTAGATCCTGATTATTCCTCTCTAAGACATCAAAGAGAGGATTACCGTAAGAGAAAAGCTACTAAAGTCACTTATGTAGGCTTTAAAGATAAGGTTTTATATTTAATGGTCTTAAATATGGATACTAATATTTTAAAGCAGTGGTCTATTGCAGATGGTGCTACTGAAGGTAAATTACAAACAGCTAAGTATAAGAAAGATACAAGGGTCTTTATTCTAAAAAAAGACGAAGGTGCTGTCCCTAAAGATGAAATTTATGGTCAATTTTTTAATGAACTAGATAAAATTAAAGCGTAGAGGTCATTAAAGCTAATTCGTCAGCTGACATATAGTTTAATTTTGCCCCATTTAATCCGGTGTCTTGTCCTAGTACATCTTCTAGGGTAGGGCTATCATAAGCAACATTTTTATTTACTCTTGAAGATATATAACAAGCAATTTCAATAATTATTTGTCCGTTTAAATGAATGTCTATACTTACTTCATCAAAATTTTTAGTATATTTAATAACTTTAATAACATGAGTAGATGGAAATTGGCGTAAAGGTGCGACAACTAAAACATCTGCTTCTCGCCCAAAAGCTCCTTGTAATTCTTTAACTTGAAAGGCAACCAATTTAGGGTCTGCTACTTGATGACCTGCTCTTTTAGAAATACGGTTTTCGAGTTTAGCAATTCTAGCTTCGAGAGATGCTAACTTATTGTCAGCTGCTGAACGGTAAAACATTTTTGTTTCTCCTTGTTAGTATAATATATATCTTAGAAACTTATAAAAGGATTATAAATGGTTCTCAAACCTTTTTTTAGCTACTTCGGTAGTAAATATCAAGTAACAAAACATTACCCAATTCCTAAACATAATATCTTAATAGAACCATTTGCAGGTTCTGCTTGTTACAGTTTATACTATCCACATAAACAAGTTAAGTTATATGATAAATATGATGTAATCTGTGGGATATGGGACTATCTTATAAAAGTACCTCCTAAAGAGATATTAGATTTACCTATGATAGACTTTGATAAATCTGTAGATGATTATACTATCCCTCAAGAAGCTAAATGGCTTATTGGATTTTGGATACACACAGCTAATTATAGACCGGATACCAGATGGACAAGTAGAACTAAAAAATCAGTAACAGGTTTTATTTCTAAAGCAGGTGAAGTATATACTCCAAGAAATTACAATACTTGGACTGAAGCTAATAAAATTAAAATTGCTAACCAACTAGAATATATCCGTCATTGGACTATTACTCAAGACTCTTATGAAAATATATCTAATCAAGAAGCTACTTGGTTTATCGACCCTCCATATCAATATGAAGGTAAAGGATATGCACATTCATCTAATAAAATAGATTTCTCACATTTAGGTGAATGGTGTAAAGAAAGACAAGGACAAGCTATTGTATGTGAAGGAAAGAAAGCTACATGGTTACCCTTTCAACCTTTTAGAACAAATTTAAATTGTCAAGGGAAAGAATTTAATGAGGTAGTATGGTTAAATGAAGGTAATCCCACACAACAAACTTTATTTTAATATAATAAATTATGGACTTTAAAAAGGAAAATGCTAAATGTTTGAATTTAGGAATGTGAAACTTTATCAAGGTGATTGTACAGATAGTAATCTCTTTACAGAACCTTTTGCAGATTTGATTATAACCTCACCACCTTATAATGTAGGTATAGAATATAATTCAACAGGGGATACTTTACAATATCAAGAATATCTTGATTTTAGTCACAAGTGGATGAAAAATTGTTATGATTGGACAAACACCACAGGTCGCTTTTGTTTAAATATTCCTTTTGATACTCACAGATATGGTTCTCAAACCATAACAGCTGATTTAGTACATATAGCTAAAAAGATAGGTTGGAAATATAAGTCCAATATTATTTGGAACAAAGGTTTTTTTGAAATAGGTACAGCTTGGGGATCATATAAATCAGCATCTGCTCCTATGTTTTTATCTCCAACAGAAATGATACTTGTCTTTTATAAAGATGAATGGAAAAAAGCTGTTAAAGGAACGGATGATATTACAGGAGAAGAATTTGCTTCTTGGTCTAATTCTTTATGGAATATCAAACCTGAATCTGCTACTAGAATAGGACACCCTGTTCCTTTCCCTACAGATATACCTTACAGATGTATTAAGTTCTTTTCTTTTATAGAATCTACAATCTTTGATCCTTTTGCAGGATCAGGTACTACTCTTATAGAAGCACAAAGACTTAATCGTAATAGTGTAGGTGTTGAATTAGATACTAAATATTACAAACTCGCTTGTAATCGAATACAAGGTCAAACCTCTACCTTATTTTAAAGGATTATTGTTATGTTAACAAAAGAAAGAACAAGACAATTTCAAGCTCAAATTAAGAGAATGGTCGTTAGAAAAGAAGAAATGTTTCTTAAATTAGATACCTTATCTAACAGTAAACTCGTTATGTTCTATGTAGCTTTATGTGTAGATAAAGAAGAACCTAGAAGATTAAATTATGTAGAAGAAAAGGTTCAAAACTTAAACGGAAATTACTTAAATTTACTTGTCAGTATTTTGTAACTTATTATTTATCAATAAAGAATCATCAGATAAATCATAGCTATCACCTAAAGCTTCAAAAGCACATCTAAAAGCATTTTGTACACTTTCAGAGTCAGTATCTTTAATAGGTTCATATTTAGCAAATCCAGTATCTACTTCAATAGTAATAAGTTTAGGTTTGTGAAGTAAAACTTTCTTCATAAATATACTATTAATAGGAATTTCAAATATACCAAGAGCACCCACATCTTCTTTAGGGTTATCTACTCTCACACATTGTGGTTTCTGTTTACCTTCAAAAAAGAATATTTCTTCGTTTTCTAATTTAATCCCCATAGGAGAAAAACCTTTAATACAGACAGGTTTTTTAACATTAATCAAGTTTGCAGAGAACACTAACTTGTTATCATTCAAGATAAAATTTGTTAGTAGGATAGAAGGGTCGCCTACAAAAATAGCTCTTTTTCTATTAGTATAGATACCTTTATTTTTACTTGCTTGATCGATAGCATCTTTAGCAAAATATGAATCACATTCTTTGCCTTTAGGTGCTTGCCATTTTTCTTTACTTGAACAACTTAATGTCAGTAATACTAATACTAATAAATATCTCATTTTGACTCCTATCGATATCTTTTAGATTCTATATAATGTTTTTGACCCATAGCTCTATATGCACATCTTAAACCATTCCTAAAGTAAAGAGAGTGGTCATAGTTATAATGCACATACGGTAAAGTATTTTTACTCACAGTAATAGGCATAAAGTCTTTGATTAAACTATCAAGTGCTTCTTGATAGAAAAAACTGTCTATTGGTAATTCAAATAAAGTGAAAGACTTATTAGGGTCTTCAACTCTCCTAGCTGTTCCACAGTGTGCTTTATGGAGACCTTTTAATGTATACTCAACACTATCATCATTATCGCCAGGTAAGCTAATAATCATAGGTGATTTATTCTCATAACAAATAGGTGAACCTAGAGTATGTACAAATAAATGAAGGGATTCAGTTTTCTTAATATAACCTAATTGCATCATTAGGGCAGTAGGATTGTTTCTATCTAATTTGATAGCAGTATAAATTTTCTCTGCTACATAGATGCCATCAGTAAAGTTTTCTTCCTTTTTAAGAGCATCCTCAGGAAAATATTTTTCACAGTCTTCACCCATAGGTGCTTCTCTTTGTAATTCTTGGTCTACAATGACACCTTGATCTACAGGTAAAACAGGTTTAGGTGGTTCAACTTTAGGTTCTTCAGTCTTAGAACATGAAGATAAAATCAACATACAAATTAAAAAAGATTTCATTAGGATGCCTTTCATTAAAATCCGAGTTATATATACAACGGATTTCAATGATCAGCTTAAAAATTATTCTTCTTCATCTTCAGGTGGCATTTCAGCAATAGATTTAGTCTCTTTAACCTTCTTCTTAACTGCTACGGGTTCAGATGCTTTAGCTTGAGTTAAGGCAACAACTTTTTTATCTAGTACCTCTAATTTCTTAGTTACCCTAGCTAAAGTTTCTTCAAGTTCAGAAGTATCATTAAAGGTTAAACCTCCACTATTTTCTTCTAACTTAGTTAAACGACCATTAACATCACCCATTTGTTTCACTTTGTTTTCTAACATATCAACTTTTTGTACTTTAAAGTCGATGTCATTTAACTTAGAAGATAGGTTTTTACGATCATTATCACAAGCTGAAGCATGGGCGCCACCATTTTCAGCTTCTTTTTCTTTGATCTTTTCTAGTTTCTTCATCCAAGTGAAACCAAGATAACCTGCTACCATAACAACTAATAGCATAGGATTATCTCCTGCCATATCCATGATCTTTTGAATCATGTTAAGATCTAAACCTTCTTGTGGGTGTTCAGTTGTAGCATGGGTTTCTTGTTGTTGTGGCATGAATTGTTGTGGCATATACTGTTGGACTTGTTGGGGGATAACAAATCCTTGTGGTGGTACATAACCTTGTGGGAGTTGCATATTCACAGGCATTTGTGGTTGTTGGACAGGGTAGCCTTGTGGTTGCATTTGTTGGACAGGTGCTTGTTGTTGTTGAACAGGTTGTCCTTGTCCGGGATTAGCATCTTGTGGTGCTTGAATAGGTGGTGACATATCATCATCCTTTTGTTGAGGTTTAACATCTTCTTTTTTAGGTTCAATATTGTCATCCTCTGTGGATGGTTTTTGTGCAGACTTCTTACCTTTTTTAATGGGTTTTTCTTCTGCTTTAGGTTGCTCTTTTACTTCTGTATTTTCAATTTCAACTTCATTGACTTTAGCTTTAGTCTCAAAATTAAAATCTTCTAAAACACAACCAGGTGTATCCAGATTGTATAATACATTATTGTAAAGAAGCTTACCTTGTACGATAGTGACTGTTGCACCTTTAGGTATTGGACAAGACATTTTTATCTCCTCTGTAAGTTTTTTCATAAATGTTTTAAATATTTAAAAATTAAAAGAAAGGTCTCTTTTATGAGTGAAAATTTACCGGCTCCCACTACCCGAAAAGATTTACACATTTATTATTATGAAGAAGTAAATCCTAAATCTATTCTCGACCTTATTACTTCTTTAAGAGAAGCTACTCAAATCTCTTTAGATAGACAAATTACTTATGATCTCGACTCTCCTCCTCCTATCCATTTACATATCCATTCTTATGGTGGTGATGTATATAGTGGTTTAGCTGGTGTTGGGCATATCTTAAATAATAAAGTACCTGTATATACTTATGCTGAAGGTGGTGTAGCTAGTGCAGGGACTTTATTAACTCTTGCAGGTAAAAAACGATATATCCAAGAATATAGCTATATGCTTATTCATCAAGTAAGTCATTGGACACAAGGAACATATGAAAATATTAAGGATGAAAAAGAGAATATGGATAAACTTATGGGTCAATTATATAATTTCTATAAGAAATACACTAAACTTAAAAAGAAACAAATTGTTAAAATCTTGAAAAGAGATTTGTGGTTTAATGCGGAAGAGTGTTTAAAACAAGGTCTTGTGGATTATATTGTTTAAGTCAACTCTACTTCATAGCGACAATCAGAAAAATTAGGATATAAATTAATAGATTTAATAGTAGGATCTTTGATTGACATAATTACTTCACCCCAATCAAAACCAGGTACTTCATCCCCACTCCCACCTTCTCCGTACTCAGCTACTGCTTCATAATCTTCTACATAAGTATCTACAGGAAATAAAACATCTTCAGATTTAGGGTTTTTATAAACAAAAACAAAAGAATCAACATGAGTATCTTCCCCTCTTCCCCATCCCCAATTTATTGCTGTTTCTTTATCTGTAGTCCAAGATCTAGTACCAAATGCTATTTTTTTGATTTGAGTTTGTACAAAAGGATGTAGTATCAAGGATTTAGGTAGAGGTATTTTTTTAGAATTATTTAAAAAGTTTATTGTAGCTTCTTCATCACCTTTAAATTTCTTCAAATACTCTTGATAGAGTAAACCCCTATACTTACCTAATTTTCTACAATCTTTTGATGGTACTCCGAATAAAAACTCAGAAAACTTTCTTTGAAGACTCATAGAAACTCTTCCTCGATACACTTTATTTGGTGATTCACAAGGAAATACTTCAGCCAAAGCTCTAAATACGGGATTTAGTTTTTCTTTATCTTTAGTTTCTACACCAATCCCAATGTCAACTTGAAACCAGTTATCTATCAACCATTCGTTTATTTCTAACATTTGTTGATAATTGTTTGGGTCGATATTGTAGATAAAGTCTACTATACTTGAAATGCTATTCTCATTAAAAGAGTCTAATTTTGATCTTCTATAAAACATGATGTGTCTCCTTTTCTATATACAGTTTTATATAAACTTTATAAAATTTTCCACCCACACTCTAAATAGTCTAATAACACTTTGTACTCTATCCCACTATTTAATTCCAATCGTACCAGTGTATCGTCTGATACTCCTTTATATAGTGTTATTGATTTCTTTTTAAACTTTAATCCTTCTTTTATCGCTCCCATTACATCATATACTAATATTGGCTGTCCTTTATATATCATCTCATACATTTTTTTCTCCTATATATCTAAAGCATCTCTTTTTTATAAACAATTTAATATAAGATGTGTTTGTCTATGATACAAACACACTAATAAGGATAGTTATATGGATAACATTTGCCAAAAACTATTGTTGACCTATAATTCGGGTCTTGCCGTTTCCCAATCATTTAAAGGTATTGATGGTAAATACCACTACTTGTTCCTCTCTCTCGAAAATGAAGATAATTACCAAGTAGGTATTAAAAGCTGTACCGAATTAAAATTCTCTTCCCAAGAACATATCTTAATGTTCTTTAAAACTTATCAAGATGGTCTTAAAGAACAAGTTAAAGCTCTCTCTTTCTTAAATGAAGAAAGAGAAGAAGAACTTATTACACAAGACCTTTTATCTTCAGGAGAAGATATTTCTGCCTTAGAAAAAGAAGATATTCCTTTTTTATCTGCACCACTCTCTCTTAAAAGAGTTCCTCATAGACAAATTGCTGTTGTTAAAGATTCAGATTTTTCTTCTTCTGTAAATGTCTTTGCTAAAGATTTATATGCTACTTTGAAGAAAGGTGGTTATCTTTTTGGTGGTTCTAGTATTAAATTACATAAAGACGGATATAGGGCTCTACGAATCCAAAAAATCGTGGACTCTAATCGTTTTGAAAAAACTAAAATTATTCTTGAAAAATTTAAAGATGGGTGGAAATGTTGTTAATTACCTGCATCTGTTGTTACTGCCATATCAATAACAACCCCACTATCGATTACAGATGCCATATCACTTACTAATGCAATATCACTAGCAACTGCAATATCACTTATAACAGATACATCGCTAGCAACTGCCATATCACTTACTGACACATCACTCTCTTCTGTAATCATATCACTAGCAACAGATATATCACTAGCAACTGACACATCTTCAACAACTGCTACATCACTTACTGACATATCACTTACAGATACATCTTTAGTAACTTTTTCAGCTTTCTTATCTTCACAAGCTACTAACAATAATAACAAAATACTTAAAGTCTTCATCTTATAATCTCCTATTTTTTTATCAGACATATTTAGTACACTATAAACTAATTATAAACTCTAGTACCCCTCTTTTTACTATAATATATATCATCAGCTTACACAGAAAGGTACTAGCAATGACATATATTATTCATTGTCTTATGTTTGTTCTTAATAATACAGAACATACATATTTCTTCCAAAGAGAAGATTTTTCTAATGGTATTCTATCAACAGATACTTTTGACTCTATTAGTCAACATATTTCCGATTTGACTAAAACACCCCCACACACTATCTCTAAATATATCTCCGATTTGACTGGCACCCCTACCCCAATCTTAAATCAAGAACTCGATGTTAATACTGTTATGCTTGGTTTAAACTCATATGGTTTATCCATATCTTATGGTCTCGCTACCAATTTTACTAATTCAACTACAGGATGGTCTAATAAACCTTATACTGCTCCTACTAATAAGGAAGAAGAAAATGGCTAAACCTATCAAAATTTCTCGCAAAGACTTGCAGATTTATGATCTCTTAGATAAACACACCAACAGCAGAAAAAGAGGGTTCGAGGTCGAACCTCTCAAAACACAAGATTTTTTTAAGCACCATTATGGTATGTCCAATTACTATTGGACTGGTAGTTGGTCTTATGACCATAGAGATATGCGAGTACTCAAGGAAGAGTATCCTGATGTACTTCCATTAGCACAAGAATTGGATGAAGCACTTGAAGAATTAGATGGAGCTACAGGTAGAGTTAATCGTGCTATTGAAGCATATACAGATGCTTTATGGCAAAAGCTCTATAGTAAAAGAATTGATATTAGTAAGTACCCTACTTTCATCTCAGATCAAGAAGAAGCTGAATTTGCTAAAAAACAAAAAGAAGAAATTGAAGCTAATTTAGCTCAACAAGCACTTGCCAAGAAAGAAGAAAAGCAAAATGGCTAGAAGAAGAACAGTTAGTAAAGCTGAACACCTTGCCTATGAGGTTTTAAAAGACCATACAGCAGGCGAAAGATTTCAGTTCCAAGCTGAAAGAGCTAGTTTGTACAGTATCTTTAAAACTCCTGACCTTTACCGAGCAGGTAAACTTATTTACTCATTCGATCTCAGGAAAGATGAATATGTAAATTTCTTTAAGTTGATGCCCAAGTATAAGCCTATTCTTGAAGAATAGGCTAAAGAAGCAGACAAAGTTCGTAAAGCTATTGAAAGATATGATGAACTCAAACTTGCCTTTGTTAAGGAAGTCAAAGAACAAGTCTTTGAGAACCAAAAGATTAATTTTGAGTCAGCATACCTTATTAGGACAGATGCCCAAGAAGTTATCTACCAAGATTTGAAAGCTAACCCAGATAAAATTCCTCCTCTTAAAGCCCGTCTAGTTGAACTAGAAACCATACTTGAGGGTATGCCCCAAGACAGAGCATCTGCACCTTTAAGAAAACCCTATAAAGAAGAAATCGAAAGCATCGTTGAAAAACTTAAACTCTTTAATGAAGCATAAGGACAAACAAAATGAGTAAAAGAAGATTCGTTTCTCAAAAAGAAGAACTTGCATATCCTGTATTAGAAGAAATTACAGGTGGTGCTAAAAATGGTTATGAAACCAAAAGTGGTGATTGGTATCAAATGTATTCAACCTATTCAGGTGCATTTGGTTATCGTAGAGTTTGGGCAAGACTTATTAAGCCATATCAACTAAATTATAGCAAATTTGCAAAGTTTTTACAAGCTATGCCTGAATACAAAGAAGTTTTTGAAGAAATGGCTAAACAATGTGAAATTGCTGAGGATGCTGTTAATACATTCGATTCTCTTAGAATTAAATTTGTTGAGGATATTAAAAAGACTTTTGTCAATCCAAATGCTAATTTTGAAACAGAATTTAATGTCTTTTCAAATGAGCAAGAAGAAATGTTCCAAGATTTAAAGGCTAATCCAGATAAAATCCCTGCCCTTAAAGCTCGTTCTATTGAAATCCAAGAACAACTTGAACTTACACCTAGAGATAAAGCATCTGCTCCTTTAAGAAAAGCCTTAAAGGAAGAATTAGATATCATTATCGAAAAACTTAAACTCATCGGAGAAGCTTAAAATGGCTATTAGGAAGATATCTAAAAAGAAGAAGTAGTTTATAAACTACTTGAACCACACAGTAGTGGTAGACAACATAACTTCGATTGTGAAGATTTTGAATGGGACGAAGCTAGATATAAATATCGATCTAAGAAAAGAAGTCTAAGGTGTATAAAAGAATCTTTGCCATGTTTATTTAAAGCTCTTCTAAAGTGAGAACCGCTACCTATATATCCATCTTCTAAATTATTTGTGGTATGTTTACCGAGATAGAATTTATAGGTGTTTTTATGGTGTGTTAAGTATAGGAAATGGAAGAGTCCGTCTGAACCGATAAAAGGAGAGACGGATAAGGGGTTATAAGAATTGATGATGGAATCAATAAGGGATTTAGCTTCGATAGACATAAGGTATATTGTGGGAAAGGGTTATAAAGTATAAATATATTATACTAAATCTTATTCTTCGTCTTCCTCAAAGGAATCATTATATTCCCCATCATCATTTTCATCATCCACCACAGGATCTATTCTAGGTATCCATTCTACACCTTTCCATTTTGCAAATAAAAAGTCAAAAGCATCTCTTAAAGGAAAAGAATCTTTGTCATAATAATCTTTACTAAAATGAGTTTTTATATGTTTAGCAAAATCATCAGCACACTGAATATGTAAAGGGAAAGTAGCATCCCCACAAATATCTTCAATAGCATAACCCAAACCTTCCATATCTTCAAAATCTTCTTGCTCTAAAACTTTTTCTCTTTCGATCACCCATTTCCTAAAACAATTTTCCCACATCGCTAATTTTTTACTCACAGGTGTTTTTTGCATCACCAACAATAAATAGGTTTCTCCTCTATTATGCCAAGACCATTCATCATGTCTAAAAATATAGTACCCCCTATCTTTAGCATCTTCGATAATTTGGGGGTATATTGTTTTCTCAAAATTTTCTCTTTTCTCTTCTTCGGTATCCCCAATATACCCTGGATATGGCATTGATACAAAAGAAGTGCAAAAAGCAATTTGTTTTCCTGATGTTAAATTAACAAGGTGATAAAAATAATATCGATGGTCTTGATGTTTTATCTGATTTGTCTGATAAAGTCTATCGGTAAGAGATTTGTCTCTACACTCATAAATATCAATAGGCATACCTTCAATCTTAATTACTGAATTGGGTAAAAGGTGTTTAGGGATACCTAAATTAAATTCTCTAGCAAAGATTTCTGTCGCTTTGAGATACTTTTCCCCTACCTCTATTTTTTGGTTCTTTCCTAAGAGATTCTGAAAATCATCATGTAAAGGAACATAATTCATAGCAGGAATAATATCTAAATGTTTATTATTCTCACCATGTACTAAAAGAGAAACAATTCTATCCAGATAGTTAGGGTTGAGATTAAACCATTCTTTACTAGAAGTGATGGTCTTCTCTTTAAAGAGTGTTTTAATAGCTGTTTCAATATCTTTAGCTTTAGGGCAAATATAATGACTAAATAAAGTAGCAGTGGGGTTATGAGTCTTATAAGTGGAAATTCTGTTTTGTAAATTTGAAGTGATACCAATTTTACTATTTACACCATCGGACATGATATAGATAATTGAATCAGAAACGGGAACTAAGTTTTTAGGTTTAAGTTTTTTCATCGTGCATCCTTTCTATTAAATGCACAAGGTATTATATTAAGAGACTCATCCCCCACCTAACTCTTTTAATAAAGATTTTTATACCAAATCTTTTCTCTCATATAATATAGCTTGTATTTAATCTGTAAACCCTTTTTTATGCAGGAGCAAAATGAGTACAGAAAAAATTAAAACCACTCTCGAACAAATCAAAAATAGAGTATCTTCCCTTAAAGGAAGAGGCGAAGAAGCTACTAAACAAGCTATCGTTTTACCTATTCTTGATACTCTCGGTTATGACATCTGGAACCCAAGTGAAGTATGTCCAGAATATGAAGCTGACTTTGCTATCAAAAAATCAGGACAAAAAGAGAAAGTTGATCTTGCTATCTTATTTGGTGGTATGCCTCGTATTTATATTGAGGTTAAAGCTATTGATATTAACTTAGAAGGTCATGAAGGTCAACTCGCTCGATACTTTAATTCCAGTCCTATGGTTAAACTTGGTATCCTCACTAATGGTCTCGAATGGAGATTCTATACTGATATTCAAGATGTTAATATCATGGATACTAAACCTTTCTTGCAAACTTCTGTTGACTCTCTCGATGCTACTGAAGTTCTCGCTAAGTTCGCTAAAACCTTTTTTACAGCAGACTCTATTAGAGATTTTGCTACCGAAAATATCTATACAGAAAAAATCGCCCGATTCTTAAAGAGTGAATTTGATCTCAGAGATAAAGACCCCTCAGAATATCTCATCCGATGGGTCTTAAAGTCTGAAGGTATGTATGAAGGTGTTGTAAATTCTAATGTTGTTGATAGATTTAGAGGTCTAACCAAAAAAGCATATTCTCAAGTACTTAGAGATATTGTAAAACGATCTATTGCATCTATTGATAATGCTGTAATTACTGAAACAGCTCCTCCCCCTATCACTGATAAAATCCCTGTTGATGATAAAACTAAAAGCCGTATTTACACTTCTGATAATGAATTAAAGTGTTATGAAGTCTTAAGAGCTTTATTTGAATCATCTTTATATTCTACTAAAACTATTTATGACTCTTCCGTAAGAAAAGAAGTTGCACTAGAATTAGGATATAGAGATACTACAGGTTATTTCGGTGTTTATATCAATAGACCATCCAACTGGATTGCTAGAATTGCTATTGATACTAAAAGTACATGGATTGCTTTTAATCTTAATGAAGCCAGATTTTCTGAACTCCTTCCTAGCACTTTTACTAGATTAGAACCTTCTTCTTTAGGTGATTGTAGATGTGCTATCTCTAACCCTGATGATTTAAATGGTTTAACTAGAATCTTTTATGCTTCTCTCGACCAACTAATCGAGGAAAGAAAACAACCCTAAAACAAACTCCACATCCGTCTTTTGTCGCTAGATATTTGAAGGTACTCCAAATTCCCACCCTTGTTCTAAATACTCAATAAGAGATTTAATAGCCTTATTCGTATCTCTACCCTCTCTCACTAAAGTTAAATTCTTATGATAATCAGATAACTTTAAACTCTTATCCTTTATCAAGATAGGGTGTATTATCCTAGCTTTCTTTAAATTTAAAGTCCATCCATCTTTCAATTTACTAAGTATCTCAGTATTAGGGACATTCATTTCAATACCATCAAGATTAGTCATACTCTTAGAAGAATATAATTCTTTAACTCTAGCACTTTGTTTTTCTCTACCCTCAATACTCTTATTGTATTGACTAAGGGTATCGGATGGGTTTTCTTTATTCCATAGTTTTATTGCTTTCGTGACCCTCTCATTAATCTCTAATTCTATCTCTTTATTCTTAGACACCCAATACTCAACAGAACCAATATCTGTAGTATTTCCAAAACCCCATCCGTTTTCTAAATATCTTATTAAAGTTTGATATTGAGTCTCTTCTTTTACAGTACTTCCTATTAATAGTACTGTCTTAGTATACTCCGTACTTTTTAAACCTTGACTCTCATTTAGAAATTGATGGTGTATTACTACTCTCTTAAATGGAAATTTCCAACCTAGCTTAAGACACTCAAGTATATCTTCTATATGGACTTCTTGTTTATTACCTTCTAAATCTAAAAGCTCTCTTATAGAAAATCTCTCTTTTCTTATAAGGTCTCTTTTTAGTTTTATTCTGATCTCAACATCTTTATTCTTTTCTAAATAGAATTTTACTTCATCTTCAGATAACCTGATTTGAGATTCTATCTTAGAAGGACACCCCAACACCCAACCATTTTCAAGATAGTCAATAATAGTTCCATATTGATATTTTTCATTAAACCTATCTTTAATAGGAATGCTTTTATAATAATCACATTCTCTTAAAGAATCTTTATTCTTAAACAGTTCAGGGTGGAATAAGTATGCTTTATTAGATGCAAACTTCCATTCTTGTTTTAATTTACCTAAAACATCTTCTTTAGCTAGTAAATGTCTATTCCCTTCTAAATCTATTAAAATCCTATTAGATTTTACATCTCCTACAATAGAACTCATCTTTTCTCTTGCACCAGGTCTATTATTACTCTCAATAGCTTTTTCACTAATTCTTTTTCTGAGAATAGGGCATTTTTTAGCCTTAATCTGAGAAAAACTCATTCTTTGTCTAGCAATAAGGGACATTTTAGTGCCTAACTTAACAAGCCTTTGTTTTAGTCGAGTTTCTTCACATACTTGAATACCCCCCATACCTCCTGTCTTTAAGTTATATGTTATTTGTAATTTATTCCTATAAGTTTCTATATAGGAATAATCGACAATAAAACCTTCTTCTTTATAAGCATCTTTTGAGTCAGAGAAAAAGCATAGTCTATGGTGGGTAAAAGAACTTTTACCATATTTACTAATAGCTTTAGAAAGATGATGTCCTGATCCTATATACCCATCACTAAGAGAGTCTGTAGTGTGTTTACCTACATAGAACTTGCCGTTATTAGTATTGATCGTTAAGTATATAAAATGGTAATTACCGTCATCACCTACAAAAATTTCATTACCTTTATATCTTGCTAATATCGAATCACAAAATTCTTTAGCTATCTTAATCTTATCCTCTTGACAAGGAATAACAATACCATTAGTATGAGAATAACTCATATGAAACCTCCGTTGGGTTAACGGTTTTTTATGGGATGTGCCTTAGTAAATTTTGCCGAATATACTAAGGCTTTTTTAATTTTATATCATATATCTGACTATAAATCAAATATTAGTTCCCTTGCCATCTAGCAGGAGTACCTTTGCCAGAAGCATCTCGTCTCACATCATAATGGCAAAAGTTATCCTTCACATAGAGACCTAAGCCCCCATTGAGAATCACCTTTTTATCAATAAGATCAAGAATAATCTTGTGGAGTTCTGTCGCAGTCATTCCTGCAGGGGGTGCAATATCGGCAGCTTCAGCAGTGAGATGCTTTGACTTGGGTGCTGACGGATTGAGTTGCATTTGCCTCTCTAACGACCTGTAACCACTTATGAGCCTAAGAGGTTTCCCTACTGCATCTCTAATCTTTTGTAGGTTTCTGCATAGTTCACGAGCATTGTCTAGGAACTCTGTTGGAATTTTGTCCATAAATTCTAACTCTTTGAGATTGAAATTTGCTGTGACTTGTTCATCTGTTTTTTCATTAGCAGTCAATAACTTTGCCATAATGATGGTCTCCTTAAAAAAGAAAAAAGTAAGATATATAAGATAAGGAGATGTATAAAAAGATTATATATTGATATTTTGTTTATAGTAATATCAATATTAGTATAAACACTAAGGATATATAAAATGAGAAGACAATCAGGATTTTTTTCAAAAATGGAATTAGAAGAAGTTCCAGCAGAAATAGAGAGAATTAAGGATATAGTAGAAGAGGCACATATTAAGTATTTAAGTTTGAGAACGGTATTTAACAGTGATTCTTTACCTTATGTTTCTTCTTATCTCTCTGATGCTAAAGAACTTGTAATTCAAGGAATCCAAGAAAAGAAGAAATACCGATCAAAGACAGCTTTTCTTGAAGAAATGGTAGGAAAAGTATTACTTTGGAATGATGTAAGAAAAGTGAAAGCTGATATCAAACTATTAGAAAAGACAGTAGAAGATATTCAAGAAGTCATTATGGTAGTTAATGGAGATTTTGAAAAATCTAGGTCTTTAGACGAATCACTCAAATTTTTAGTAAAGGCAAGAGATACTTTGAAAGCATTTGTATCCAGTCTTATCAATTTTAAGAACTCTATCTAAATATGAAAATTCTCTTTGTAGTGAAAAATGAAGAAATAATATCTATTCTACATGAAACAATAGATATGATTCTTCCTGAAGATTATGATTATATATTATGGTTACCCATAGAAAAATGGTTTGGTAATCATGTAAGATTTTCCGTAGACCATAAAGTAGAAAAAATATCAGATTTGAATCCTAAGAGATATATCTATATTAAAGAGATATGGGATAAATTTAAACAAGACATAAAACAAGATTAAATAAGATACTCATTCATATCTTTCATAAGAAGCGAAGCGATAGCATAAATAACATCAACAGTAACAGCATTTCCAAATTGTTTATATGCTTGAGAGTCAGAAACTACTTGTTTCCAATCACTAGGAAAACCTTGTAATTTTCTACATTCATTAGGAGTAAGTTTACGAATATTGATTCTAAGAGGATCATTAAAGAGAGAAAAACTTTGTTGGTCTGTGATATAATTATCCTGACTAGCTCTATGCATTTTATGCATAGATGCAGTAAGTGTTTTAGATATAGGAAGGTCAATAGTGGGTTTAACTTTAAATTTGCTTGAACCCGTACTTAGAATAGTTTTAGAGATAGTATGGGTTAAGAAATATTTACGATCAACATTAACATCTAAAAGGTCTTGTGTAGAAATAGTAAGGGGGATTTTATTTGGGAAAGAGAAAGAAAGACCATCTTTAAAAGAGTTTTTTAAGAAAGCAACAATAAAAATACGGTTTCGTCTTTGGGGGATACCAAAATCTAAAGAGTTTAAAATTTCGTAAGAGCAAGAGTAACCGATATCTTCTAATTCACGAATAATTCTTTTTAAAGTATTGCCACCGTCATGGTGTTTTAAGTTTTTAACATTTTCGAGAACAACAACTTTAGTTTGGTGTTTGAGAAGAATTTCTTTAATAGTAAAAAACAAAGTGCCTCGTTCGTCATCGAAACCTTTTTTTTTACCAAGAGAGCTGAAAGGTTGGCAAGGAAAGCCACCAACTAAGACATCATGTTTTGGAATAGAGTCTATTAGGTCATTAATATCTCCGAGTACGATATTATTACTGACATTAGCTTTATAAGTAAGAGTAGCAAATTTATCATAGTCATTTGCCCAAATTACATTAAAACCTGCATTTTCAAAACCTAAATCAAAACCACCGATACCTGAAAATAAACTAACAACATCATATTTTTTATTTTCAAAAAAGATTCGTTCCATAACATACTCCTTATGAGAGAGGGTGTATGTTATTATACTAACTAAGATTTTCTATTTCTGTATTTTTCATACCAGAAAGAGTTATACTCTTTAATCACTTCTTCATAAGCATTTTGAAGGTTCTCTGTAGTAGAAGATATATTATCATTACCAAATATACGATTCTCGAACTTAAACCCTGTATCTCTATCAAAAACTTTAAGAGTAAAAGAGTTATTAAAATTATCTATTGGGATAAGGAAAAGTACATTTAATTTTTCAAAATCTTCAATCATAGCACGAACAATAATTTCTTTATCGTCTTGTCTGGTTCCATGTAAATTTTTAAAAGGTGTAGACCTAAAAGAAGAATTTAATTGAGTATAAACCCAATTTGTGGAATCAAAATCAAAGTCAAGCTCTGCTAGTTTTAATCTAGCAATTTTCTTAATCATTTGTAACTTAATAATAATCCTAGTCTATTCTCTAATAAGAATAGTCATCTTTTCTTGATAAGAATTTTTCATGATAAGAGTCATACGCGTTAATCACTTCTTTATAAGCATCTTTCATGTTTCTGAAAACAGAACCAGAATCTTTATTACCATATTTAGTTGTAATGTATCTAAAACCTTGACCGGGTGCCATTTCATTATATACACCCTTATAGAAAGCAACAAGATCAAAAGAGTCATCTTTCTTAATTTGGAAATAAACACTTAAAAAGTCATAATCTCCATCATTAATCACAACAGGGACAATAATTCCAGTACTATCTTTGTGGGTCCTACCTAACTCTTTAAAAGGTGTATGGTTAAAACCTGCAACCAAAAGATTATAAACGAAATTTGTGGATTCAAATTGAGCTAGTTTTAATCTAGCGATTTTCTTAATCATTTGTAACTTATTCATATTACTCCTAGTATGTAGTATATCTAAAGAAAGAGAGTCATATAAAATGAGTATTAAAATATTATTTGGTGGTGATGTGATGTTTGGGAGATATACTATGGAAGATGAGTATATCTATTATAATCAATTAACACCACTAAATGATTTAAGAGAAATAAAGAGAGATGTGTTCATATTGAGTTTAAATGGACCCATATGTCATTCTGAACAAGAGAGAAGAAGAAAAGAGTTTGGTTCATATTTAAGAAATAAGCATGATAGTATACGAGGGTTGATAAATGGTGGTGTAGATGTAGTTTCATTTGCAAATAAGCATAGTGGTGATTTTACGGAAGGTGGAGTAATAGAAACCTTAAAAAGATTAGAAAGAAATGGAATAGGATATGCAGGAGCATCAAGACAAGGTAATCCAGAAAGACCATATATAGATCATGATAAGAAATATATTTTATTTTCAACAACAACAAAATATTCTGGTGTTCGTCAATTTGTATCAAACACTTTAGATATAGAAGCAAAAGATAGGTATGTGGAGTATGTAAAAGGATATAGAGAGATGTACCCTGAGTATATCATAATTAATTCAATACATTGGGGTGCTGAGTATTCTAGGTTACCTGACATTACACAAAGTACATTTGCGAAAAAGTTAATAGATATAGGGGGGAGTGATATTATAATGGGGACAGGTTCACATATCAAGCAGAGATATGGTGAGTACAATGGTAAAATTATAATGTATAATTTAGGTAATTTATATTATAATCATACAAAAGAAGAATATCGAACCAATCCTAATACACATAAAGGTGCATTATATTTGGTAGAATTTAAAGGAAGAGAAATAATTAACTTAAAAGAGAGGGCTGTATGGGTGACGGAGAACAAAGCAACATTGATTATTTAAGATGTAGTATCTGTGCAAGTACTTTTCCTAAAGAAAAAAACACACTAGAATGGAATCAGTATGTAAGAAAAGGATATGGTGCTTGTAATGAATGTATTAAAAAATATAGAGATACAAGTTATAATTCTAAATTAGAAAAAAACTCATATAACTATATCACATCTAGTCTAAGACAATTATTAAGTAGAAATTCTTTTCAATTAAATGAAAGAACAGATGGTAGTTTAAGGGTCTATGATTATATTAAATGGGATTTAAGAGGAGAGTCACCTAATGGATATGGAGTATTATTTCATTTATATGTACTTAAAGAAAATCAGAAAGAGTTTAAATATGAGTGGACAGTAAAGACTTTTGATCCTGAGAATAACATATTAAAAGAGTTAAGTAGTAAAGTACCTAATGTATTAGGTTTAAAAACTTTTATAACGAACTATATAAAAGAGATAGGTCATGATCCCTATGATTATTTTAAGAAGAGTGTATTAAGGTTAATTAAAAGTAAGAAATGGAAAATACAAGAAGAGAGAGAAAATGACAGTGGTATGGAGATAGAGATATTATTTGAGAATAATATGATTGGGGTAGTAAAAATTGAAAAGAAAGGTAAGTGGGATTTTAAGATGGAAGGGGGTCCGCATACATTAGATTTTAAAGGTAACTCATTTGCATTATCGACAATGAGGGAGTATTTACATAAATTAGCACGAGAATTAGTATAATGCGGACCCTTAGACCATAGTTTGAGCAAATGCTTGCCAAGTAACACTATTAGCAGTAACTGTTCTTGCTCTTGAAGATGAATCAGTTGTTGCAGTACCATTAGTAGTCGCTAGTAATAATAATTCTGTACCTGCTACATTAGATAAAGGTGTTAAAGGTTTACTAAAATTAGCTGTGTATAAAGCTGTTCCTTTTACCCATCTGAAATTAGATAACCAACCACCATAAGAGGCACTTGCACCAACTGTTGTTTCATTACCTATTCTTAAAGCACTTGTAGTATTTGCAAGGTTTAAGTTTTTACTTGCAGTTGCCATTAAAGTACCATTTTTAAAAGACCTTAAAGTGCCTGATTGTCTTGTTAAAGCAAAATGCACCCATTGATTTTTATATGAACCTAAAGACCCCATAGCAGTAGCACCTGATCCTTGACCCGACATACCACCACCTATAAAAACATAGAAAGTAGAGGATTCAAGAGAAACTGCTAAATCTGCACTAGCATATGAACCTATAGAGAAAACTCTAGGAAAGGAATTGTTATCTGTTTGGTATTGATACCATTCAATCGTAAAATCACTAGACCCCATAGCTAAATTTGCATCATTTGCAATAGACAAATTACTTGTAGATGTACCATTAAATTCAATAGTACCATCTAAAGCAAGTACTGCTGGTGGAGTTGATGTTTTAAGAATACCATGTGTTGCTTTTAACATATATTATTTTCCATAAGTAGATTTAGTAGCATTATAGTTATTGAGAACAGTAGCTGAACTGATAGCATCATTCCAAACATGAAAAGCTCCAAATCTGAAATTCGCACCTAATCCACTACCCATATTTGTACCTGTAGGATAACCTAAAGAATAATATAAACCTTTACCTAAAGAATTATATGGTGTGTTTCTTATTCTAGTAGATGATCCAGCTGATTGACCATTTACATAAGCATTTAAAGTAGTACCATCATAGGTATATCCAACATAATGCCATGTGTTTAAAGATGCAGAAACAGAAGATGTTATTGTAGAGCCCGGATTCAATTCAGATGTTTGTAAAGAATAGACACCTTGAGATGGTCTTTTCCATACAACAGCAAGACCTTCACCACCAGCATATTCTTGATACCTTGCTCTAAAAGAATATTTAGTACCTGCTGTTAAAGATACATTACCATATATGGGTCCACTCATACCATGTCCACCATAATAACTTGTTACAAGACTTCCACCTATAAAGACATCACCACCATCATCTGAATTAACACCGAAAGAATAAGTACCTGTTTCAGCAGGGATGAAAGTAGCATTTACTTCAACAGAAAAATAATCACCACCATTAGGTACAGTAGCACCTGCATTTGTTAAAGTAGTAGCAGATGAATGATTTAAAGAAGTAGTTGCACCTAAATTACCTTCCCAAGCTAAAGTAGTATTACTATATGATGTGTCAAATAATCTATTAAATTCACTTGTTGTTAATGGATATTGTGTGTATTGAGTAGTAGAACCATTGCCACCATGTGTACTAAATATTTTAACATTAGTTAAACTTGAATAAGGATAAACTGCAAATCGTGGTGTACCACTTACCCATTCTATTGTAGATAAATACCAACCTGTATTAGGTGTAGTTTGTCCTTGTTCTGAAACAACCACACCATTAGATGTAGGATAAACCCAAGTGAATACAGAAATGCTATCACTTGTATTAGCTGGTGATAGAGATGAGTTTAAGTTAGTAGTCGATCTCAAATAATTACTAGAAGTACTATCAAGAGAGATATAATTAGGTGTAGAATCTGTGTATGTATTGCTACCTACAAGTAAACCATTATTAGTGTTATCTAAATCTGTGATAGTTGTACCTGATCCACCATAAGAAGATAAGTTTTGAATATCCCAATAGGTGATCATGGAAGCACCTGAAATAAAATTAGGTCGAGTATTAAGAAGACCATGAGTAGCTATTAACATAGATTATTTCCCATAGGATGCTTTAGTAGCATTGTAATTGTTTAAGATAGTAGTTCCACTGATAGCTGTATTCCATACATGAAAAGCACCAAGTCTAAAATTAGCACCTTGATTGCTACCTAAGTCGGTAAAATCAGGATAGCCTAGAGTGTAATATAAACCCGCACCTGAACCATCATTATATGGTGTTAATCTGACAAAAGTAGCACTACCTGCTAATTGACCATTAACATAAGCTCTTAAAGTAGAACCATCATATGTTAGACCTACATAATGCCAATTATTGAAAGGTGCAGATATAGAAGAAACAATAATAGAAGTGTAGGGCCAGACTGAAAAATAAGGTGTACCACTTACCCATTCTATCTGTGAATCATGCCACCCTGCTGTTGGACTTGTACTACCTATTTCTGATGTTATTACACCATTAGATGTAGGGTAACACCATACAAAATGAGAAATTATTCTACTTGTATTAGCTGGGGATAAATAGGGATTAAGATTTACTGTTGTTCTAATATAATTAGAAGTTGTGCTATCAAGAGATATGTAATTAGGTGTACCACTTGTATAAGGGTTACTACCTACAAGAAAGCCATTATTAGTGTTATCTAAATCTGTGATAGTAGTACCACTGCCTCCATATGAGGATGAGTTTTGGATATCCCAATATGTAATCATACTAGCACCTGCAATAAAAGAAGATACTGTTGATGGTTTAATTATTCCATGAGTAGCTATTAGCATATAAAAAACCTTTAGTATCAAGAAGCAGATAGATCACCAAATAGATACCAAGTGTTAGTAGCTGTTTTAATGAGAGTAACTGCACCATATTGGTTGGCAATATACCTATTAGAACTTACAGATGTAAGGGTCACAGTACCATCAGCAGGTGCAATATTAACAGTACCTGCACCTATTCTTGAGATAATAAATTGAGCCCCTATTGCAATAGATGCAGTTGTGTTTGTAGGTATAGTGAGAGTAGTTGCTGTACCTAAATTCATAAAGATCATTTTACCTTCATCAGCTACTGCTAAAGTATAGTTAGCAGTTTTAGTAGAAGTAGAAATTCTGGTAGCAGTTTGAACATACTCAGTAGTGGCAAGTTTAGTAGAATTATCTAAAGCAGTTTGTGTAGCACTTGTACCTGTAATAGCACCTGTCACATTTAAAGTACCTGCAATAGTAGTATTGCCACTTGTATAACTGACATTAAATTTATTTGTATTGATATTTAAGTCGCCAGTAAGATCAAGGCTACCTGAAACATCTACATTCCCATCTAAATCCACAGAGAATTTATTGATATCATTTCCACTATTCTTAACATAAAACTTATCATACACTGAAACAGATTCGTCTGTTGAATCGATTAAGAAGATTTTATTAGTGGCACTATCTTGAACTTCAATGTTTTTATTTGATACTAGAATGTTCTTTTTAAATACTATTTTCTCATCGCCATTGCCTGTACCAAAAGTAAGATAAGAAGTTGTGCCTTCTTTAATATCTAAAGCAAATGGCTGATTGTCCGTCATACTGATTGTCATATTAGTACCATCAGAACTAAAACCACTTAATCCTAATGTTGTCCTAGCAGTACTTGCATCAGCATCGTCAATAAGACTCATGCCAAATGAACTTAAAGTTGTCATTGCAAAAGTGTTAGCACCTGTAGAATAAATAGTTTGATTAGCACTTGTAGTTAAACTTGCTAAACCTGCTAATGTAGCATCATATGCTTGCACATCTGTACCTATCACTAATTGTAAAGTTGCTCTTGCTGTACTTGCATCAGCATCATCTATAAGACTTCTTCCAAATGAACTTAAATCAGTTGTAGTAAAAGTATCACTTGCAGTTGCATATATAAGTTTATCTGCAAGTGTTGCAACACCTGCCAAAGCTGTTAAGGTAGCATCTAAAGGTTGAGCATCGCTTATTCCATATCCAGCTAAAGTTGTAGGATTTGTACCTGCTGTAACACGACCATAAGTATCTACTGTCACTGACTTATATGTACCTACACTACCAATCACATTATCTGCTAAAGTGATTGTAGGTGTTGCTCCTTCTCCACTATTATTACTTAAAGCAATACCTGTACCTGCTACAAGACTTGATACATAAGAACCTGTGGTGTCTGTACCAAGAGCAACACTATTAGCTTGAATAGTAGCAGTAATAGTAATATCAGCACTACCATTAAAATTAGCTGTACCACTTAAATCACCATCCAAACTAATTGCTCTTGATGTTGCCAAAGCACTTGCAGTTTGAATATTTCCTGTGATTGTATTTGTCACAGTTAGGTTTGTAGTAGTTAAGTCTGTTGTAGATAAACTTGTAAATTCACCTGTACTGAAAATAACATTGCCAGCAGTACCACTAAAAACTTCAGATGAATTAGTAGCATCAGGAATAAAAGTAAATTTTTGAGATGAACGATCAAATCCAAAGAAACCTACTTTAGATGCTACACCATTATGCCATCTAAATTCAATGCCACGATCTTTACTGTCATCTGTACTAGGTGCAGAATCACCACCTAATGTAAAAATAGGATCATCTAAAGTTTGAGTAGTACTGTTAATAGTAGTAGTAGTTCCATTGACTGTTAAATTGCCACCGATAGTAGTATCACCTGCAATCGTAGCACTACCATTAGTTGCATTGATACTAAACATAGTAGCATTTCCTGCACCTAATACATAAAGATTATGTGTATTAAGTAATGTCAAATCACCATAAACCATAGCACCTTGATGTAGATTGACACTTTGAAGATTAGTACTACCTGATGCTGTTAAGTTTGTAGCTGATATATTTGTACCTGTGATGTTAGTCGCAGTAAGGTTATTTATATCAGAAACATTTTGATTATTGAAATCTGCATCATTAGTAGGACTAAAGTTATTAAAGATAGTAGTAACAAGTTCAGTTCCACCTAAAGTAGCACCATCATGAACACGAATAGTTTTAGTATCCGTGTTAATTGTCAATTCACCAGCATAACCTGTATAACCATCATTTTGAGCAGTATTGCCTCGTCTAATAGAAAACCTAGACATATCAAGAACTCCTATGTTAAAAAAATATTCTAAACATAAGAGAGATATTTAATAATTAAAGATTTTGATCGATATGTTGGATCAGTAGCCATTGAATAGTACCTGCACTATTCCTACCTGCAATAACACCTATAACACCCCAATTTTTTGTTATAGTATGTGTTGCAGTACCATCTATATTATAGGTAGTCGCACCATGAACACATTGTAATGTCACATTAGATGAATGACTAGCACCTAGCTTAATATAAAAAAGTCTACCGATACAGGTATTTGGATCAGGCAAGTTTAATGTTTGACCATTAAAAGCAACATAATATTGATCATCCAAAGTTAATTGGTAAGTCGTAGCATCAGTTGCAGATTTGATATTAGTTAAATTAGAATTAACACGATATGTCATATACTTACACTCCTTTAAAGAGAATATCTACAAGAGAGTGTAATTATCAAATGACTATTAAATAATATACCAAGAAGTACCATTAGCAATAATAGTTAAAGAACCACCTGCAACAATATTTTGAGTAAGAGAACCATTGATAGTTTGAGTACCATTAGCATCAATAGTCATAGTAGCAGTAGCATCAGTATTTACAAATAAAATCACATAACCATCATAAATAGATCCACTCAAAGCAAAAAGATTAACAGTACCTAAAATGCCACCATTTGTTAAGAAATAAGCATTCTTATTGATATATGAACTAGCAGGTGCAGATATAGTAGTAGCATTAGCAGTAAAGGTTGGTGTTTCACAAGCATATCTTGAACCTTCAGTTTGAGTTAAGATAGGATTGTAGACAGGAGCATTAAAGGCATCATCAGGATTATTGATAGTCCAACGATTAGCAGTTTCATCCCAATAGAATTGAGAATCAGTATAGTTGCCTCTCTTAACAATAAGACCAACATTAGCACTAGCATTAACAGCACCTAAATCACTATTTAAAGTAATAAGAGAAGTACCATCACCTTTAAGACTTAAAGTACCATTAATAGTAGTATTACCATTATCTGAATCTACTTCAAATTGAGTAACAGCACTACCATTTTGAATAGTGAGAGAACTATTTGCTTTATCAAGAGTAAGACCACCTAAAGTAAGACTTGCATATTGAGATGAAGTAGGTGTGATTTGAGATGCAGTAGCAGTAGCTGAAGTGTTATCGGCAAATAAAACAAATTTAGTATTGCCGGGCTGATAAATAAGACCACTATATAAAACAGTACCTATGCCATCTTCATATTTACCAAAAAAACCTACATGGTTTACTGTTGATGTATTGCTATCACCAATAAAGAATAAAGGATCTTTTAATCTTAATTGTGCCCCATTAAAAGTAGCATTTCCTGAAACTGTCAAACTACCATCTAAAACAATCGCACTAGATAAACCTAAAGTGAAAGTACCATTACCACCATGTGCAACAGTAACATTTTGACCATCACCTTGAATAGTTAAAGTATTGCCACTGACAAATGCTTTATTTGTAGTTCC